>Ga0194118_10004764_pt1 | contig 14603 bp, 9 predicted proteins | sample TA2MahsurfametaG_2_FD_148662 | JGI IMG/M metagenome (GOLD analysis project Ga0194118, IMG submission 148662) | Freshwater microbial communities from Lake Tanganyika, Tanzania - TA2015013 Mahale N5 surface | ecosystem: Environmental > Aquatic > Freshwater > Lake | place: Tanzania: Lake Tanganyika...
CGATGGCGATGGCGATGGCGATGGCGATGGCGGCGGCAAGCTTGTTTCGGTGAATGATTCTTCTTGAGTTGGTTGTTCGCTATTTTCTGGGGCCGGTGGTTCTTCCTTTACGATATGATCGTCCTGTTGAAGATCGAGAGATTGAACAAACGAGCATTTATGAATGATACCATCGATTACAAAAGATCGACACGCAGTCAGGTGTTCAATATAAGCATTAAATCCGAAACTGTATTCCAGTAATTCATTTAGGTCTGTTTGTGAAAATAGTGAGTAATAATTCTTCATCACATACCCGATTTGAAAGAATTTGCTGACGCTCACAGAAAACGGCGAAATATCATCAAGTGCCGTTGTGACTTCCTCTAGTAAACGATATCTCTCGGCGAGTTCTTCGCGGAAAGGTTCGTATGTCGAGAGATGGAGCGTTTGAATCAATTGAATCATATAGTTCATATTTACACCCGTTGCGGTAAGATATCCTTTGATGGTATGAAGATGAGTATGAACCAATTTGATATTATTGTAAAATCGCACACATGCCATGATATTCTGGTAGATTTGAATAAAGTAAAATATCACCGACATTAATATATACATTTTCTGTTCGATACTTACATTTTCAAACTGTGTAAATAATTTACCGATCGAATGTTGACTAATAATCTCTTTTAAAATATGAACATATTCAGACATGGATACATGTAATCCACGCATCAAAAGAACGAAAAATGGTATGATAAGAACAATAAGGGGTGTAAGAAGCGCGATGACTGGTGATGAAATATTATAAATGCTCAAAAATTGTAGAAAGGATGAAGATGTATTGAGTTTTGCGAGGAAGGGGGTTTCGACATAACTGAATTTCTCTTTGAAATCATGAAGCTTTCCGGTTCCACGAAAATCTTTCCATGTATCATTCATATGTGAGAATGCTTCGATACAACTGGTATGAGCGGTGTTTTGTTCTATGTTACGTTCAAGCAATTCGTTGTCAAACATTTCAAGAAGAGTTTGTGTGTGTTTTAAATACTCGATATCAGTTGTATAATACTTGCTCCAGATGGGCAAATGCTCGGTGCCATAAACTGACTTCGGAGAGAATATGTAATGATATAATCCTTTTAGATCTACTTCGTGGTTGCCGGCGTTACTCTCGTCGTCGTCGTCGTCGTCGCGATATCTGTGTTTCGGTTTAATTTGAAGCATTTCGAGATCTTCGACAATAGACAAAGGTAGTTCATGTAATTTATCCGGGTTTGTATAGGATATTGGAGGCCTGAAAGTATTTGTGGGGGATGTATCAAGCGTCGTAGTCTTATTTTCATTCTTCGGTTTCGCTATACCTCCTAAATGTTCGAATAATAACGTTTTTACTTTTTCAGGATCACGCGGTATTTCGCCAACTGAATCACGAACATCTGTAATTAACGAGCATATATTGAAAGAACAAGACATCGTATTGTTATGACACAACAATATAATATAGTAATTCAAACTCACATACACAATAGTTAGATCAAACAAATCTTATTTAGAATTGCCATGACATTTTCAGGTGTGTAAAACATGTAACCATTTTCGCTTACGTCATAATTATCCTTTGTAAAAGTCTGTAAAATATTGAGAATCTGTTCTGGTGTATTATAAATAACCGCTTTGTCTTTAAGAATCAATAGGTGTTCGCGTTCAACGGATCCGCCATAGGTAATGACCGGCTTCTTACATATAGAAAATTCGCCACATGTTAAACCGAATGTTTCGCCGCGTTCTCTCGCATGTAGTAGTGCGTCACACGTGTTTATAAATTTGCGCTTAAATATCATATCGGTATTTCCAGGTAAATGGATTATATTTTTATGTTGATAAAATGGGTGAGTATTCATAAATAAAAAATAGATATCATCTCTCGTTAACAGAATCTGTTTAATAGCATCATGGACAAACCGAATATCAAAAGACTCTTTTCCTCCATATCTTCCAAAGACAATCGCCTGGACTGGTATGCCCAATTCTGACCGGAGATTTTCGTCACAATCTGGTAATCTAACAATATGGGGTGTAACCGGGTAGTTTTTACCGAAACGTTGATTAATTGTTTCGCCTATCGGTGTATATACTTGACCGTGTGGTTGAGTGATATTGAACACGCAATGGTTAATGTTAATACAGTGATTTGAAAATAAACCGTCGTTTTCCCCTGATTTAATGATAAAAAGATGTGTGATTTTATGCTCTAGCACAATTCTGTCGATATCCGGTTGTGAGATGTAATAAAAAACATCGAATCTTTCGTTGAATTTGTCATAGGCTTGTTTATCAACATCAAATTCATGTTTGATTCGATTATAGTCGCGTGTTATAATAACGCTTTTATTCCCTAGAAGTGTCTCATTATAATCAGCGTAGTCATAGATTGCGACTTCTGTGCCTCGTAAAGTTAACTTGTTTGATAAAAAGGCAACGGTCTTCATATCTAGTTTATAGTGTAATACATTATACCTTTATATTGAATAATGTATTATTACGAATTAGTATGCCACACGCACACGCACTCACCCACGCACCGATGGTATGTCTTATATTCCGTCCATGAAATTCACCGGCAATTCGGTAATCGACGTCTGATAATAGGATTCGATCTCTTTTTTGATGCGCATATCACGTCGAGTAATGAAATTGATCGCCACACCCTTACGCCCCCATCTACCGGAACGACCGATACGATGGAGATAAATGTGAACATCTGGCGGCATATCAAAGTTAATAACGGTGCTTACCTGTTGAATATCGATGCCACGCGCAGTAACATTCGACGAAATAAGTACACGATGGACACCCGCTTTAAATTCCTGATATGCCTTCTCTCTATCACGATTATCTCCCTTCTCCATTCCGCTGTGGATACAACATACTGGAAATCCATCAAAAAGCATAGCTTCATGAAGATCGGCTACACGTTTCGTCGAATTACAGAAAATGATACACTGAGAAACGGAAATTGTCTTGAATAGATCCTTCAAAGTGAGGTATTTCTGAACGTCATCATCGAGTGCGACATAATGTTGCTGGATACCTTCCAACGTAAGTTGTTCCGCCTTGACTTGTATATTTACGGGATTTCGCATGAATTTTTCAGTAAGGCTATATAACTCGGTAGGCATCGTTGCGCTGAACAATACAACTTGAATATCCGATGGCATATATTGAAATATGTTATAGATTTGATCATTAAATCCTGCCGAAAGCATTTCGTCGGCCTCGTCGAGCACTAGCATATGAACTTGTGAGCTTTGAATATGATTACGTCGGATCATGTCGAACACTCGACCCGGGCAACCAACAATAATATGCGGAATCGATTTTCGAAGATCTGCAGCATCATCAGCGGTAGATGTTCCGCCCACAAGAAGACGCAATACAAGTCCTGTCATCAACGCTGAAAGTCCTTGGATTACATCATAGATTTGACGAGCAAGTTCGCGTGTAGGAGCAAGAATAAGAACCTGTGTCGCTGTTTTGGTTACATCAACGCTTTGTAATGCCGCGACTGTGAACGCACCGGTCTTTCCCGTCCCAGATTGGGCCTGTGCGATTACATCTCGACGGTTGATAATCGACATGATTGATTTTTGCTGAATATTGCTTGGTTTTTCGAATCCGTATGCGTATATTCCACGAAGAAGGTCGGAAGATATTTCAGCGACGTCTTCCCACACTTTAAATTCAGGATACGAGCCGGAACTGGCTTCAGCGCCTTTATTTGTGTTAGATTGTGTTTGACTATCGTCTGTAGATGACATAGTAAGATTAACGAGATAATAAAGAAGTAACGATTATGTCTGATAATCATAGTAAAATATATTTAAGTCGGTTACAATATCGAATTAGTGTCGTTACATATTATCGCGCGTCGTCCTATAGTAAATATTCGCTGAATAATAAGTTATAATAATCAATACACTTTTCATTATGATGTAATGGTATTAACGAGAAAATCAGGCTTTTTGTAATTAATTTAAGATGATTGAAATCTTCGGTTGAACCGATCGATAAAAAGTATTTTTTAAAAATGTCAATAATATCCTGTTTGTATTTCTTATGTATTGGTTTTGATAGTAAAATTTCGTCATACCCGATAATCGATTGATATATTTTTGCCCAATCATACAACCAATCGCCACATATTGTCAATCGTTCACCCACTCTTCCTCGCATGTCTATAAATTTGATTTTACCATAGCTATTAATCATGATATTTGTAAATACTGGATCTCCGTGTATAATTTTTTTGATTCCTTTATGATGTTTTTCATATTCTTGTAGTTTTACAAGTATCGATTCATATATATCTTTATTGTTATGAAATAATGAATAATCATAGTTTTCGTAACGAAGTCGTAATTTGGAAGCATAATTATCATATAACCAACGATCATCATCATCGTCATCGTCATTTATATCGACATTTAAAGATATATCGTAACGTTGTATCCGAACGATACTGTTCAAAATATGAGTAAATGTATTTTCATTCAGCATTTCGGATAAATATAAATCTGTAACGGTTATTCCGTTTATTTTTTCGATAGTAATCGATGTATCATTTCCGAATAAATAGATTGGAAATAGATCCTTTAAAGATGACGGTATATGTTCATAGTAATAACGCTCACCTCGCATATCTCCGGTTTTTATGATGGTATTTACATTTCCTGTTTGGATCATGTTAAAATCTCTCGGCTCTATTATATGATTGTAGTATCCTAACTCTTTTTCTATATCATCAAAACAACTAACTGCTAAATCGTCAATATAAAAATCAGCGTATGGCTTGCCAAAGTATATTTCGTCATATGGGATATTAAATTTATCAAGTGTTTCGAATGTGATTTTACCGATATCTGCGCTTATTTTGCCTATATTACCGTGATGTGTTTTCATTCGTCGAGCAGTATAAATAATAATGGTATTTCCAAAACTTTTCAGGTATTTCAAAAAATTTATATTTTTTTCAATAGGTTTTACGGTAGTATAATCGCCTTTAACAGCGGGATATGTTACAAGCGTATTATCTAGGTCGAAGCAAAATCTTTTGTGTTTTATTGTAACTTCGTCGTTTAAAGAATTTTTTCGCGGATAATTATTATAAAAAAATTTCATCTGAAGCGGTGTTCCCAAGCAAACAAAATTTGACCGTAATACTGTTTTATTTTTGAATATATGACCATCTTGTATCATTTCGTGAATTACGCCACTGGTATAAAATTCGGATTTTTGAGTTTTATTCTCTTTGATGATTTTTGACGTATAATTTTTTAATTGATGTATCGATTTAAATCCATACGCACCGGTGCAAGCATGATTCGAAATTTTTTCCTTCTCTTTTATGTCGACGATAATGTTGTTTTCCATCATTTTTACATACGAGTAAATTGGATTGTCATTTATGTCTTCAAATGAAAAAACACAGTTTTCCCCTTTCCATTCTGATACTATATCATAGTTATAAAAATTATCGCTGTCTAAACACAGAACCGGGATATCTCTCATCTCATTCAACTGAGTGATCCCGATATCGATCGTCTCTGCCGCACCGCGGGTATTATTATCTAGACAAACAAATCTGAATTTGATATGGGGATAGGTAACTATTAAATAATCTTCGAATCTATAATTTTGGTATTCTTTGTTATACGGAATAAATATATAATCGATTTGGGCTGTTTGTAAGTTATCTAATACGTATGAAATAATAGGTTTTCCATAAATATGAATTAGTGCTTTGGGTTTTTTATAGCCGTGTTCTTTAAATCGTTCACCTATTCCACCGATCGGAATAATAATGATCATTCTGATATTTTAAGGATTTAAAGATCTTCAATTTATACATTTATATACATTTAACTCGATATTATATGAAGATTGCGGTTTGTTTATATGGTCAAGCACGAGATTATAAATATGGGTATGATTGTATATCTCATTTTATGAAATTGAACGCCGAACATACCTACGATTTCTTCTTTCACTGTTGGTTGGATGATAATATTCGATATGATTGTTCTCCTTGGAGAAAAATAAACGAAAATACATTATATGTAAAAAACCAAACCGACGTAAAAAATGAGTTACTTGAATTATATAATCCGATATTACATATCTTCGAGAAACCGTTAGATAAAATGAGCCCGGATGTAATTGCCGAACTTGAACACATCAAACATTCAAAAGCATACTTGAATAGTTCAACGGGGCAACGCAATAATATCTTCAATATTTTTAGTCAAATGTATAGTAGAGGTCAAGTTAGGAACCTGTTTTACCAATATATAACAACATCGAACACGATATACGATGCTGTAATTACGACACGGTTTGACGGTTGGGATTTTCCACGTGATTTAAAGATTCCAACTATAGAGAAAAATAAGTTATATGTATCGTCGATTCATCGACCAAGATATGTCATTCCTGATAATTTTTTGATCATGCCACCTGAAGTATATACCAAATTTTGTAATTTACATGAAAATTACAAGGTCATTATAAATAGTGATGAAATTGAAGCCAAGATGAAAAGTGTAAATGAAAAATTATTGTTTAATAGTGAAGAGATTTTACTAGCAAGTCTTTTTTTATCCGAGCATGAAGTGAGCGACCTAGTTTATGTATTTCGATAAATAGATATTTTTCAAATCATTATCGAAAAATACAATTCAAATTATTATAATTCTTATAAAATTGATATAAAAGTTATATATGTATTATAATAAGCATCGTCATCATCATCTTCTTATCTGGACAACACACGATATTATATTATGGCAAAAATCACACACCGTTACGATCTTCCCGATTATGGCGCATTTATGAATATGGGGTTTGAATTGAAGTTACCAGATGATGTTATCAAGTCTGTATCTGATTTAGCTGATTTGGTAGGAGCACCGACGTATATTAAGACCCCAATTTTTCCGGTTCGAGATCCAAGTGACTTTCGCACAGGTTCAACCACTCTTACTAATGGTGGTTATCATGTTGCGGGTAGTAGTGCGAATACGTTTCAAACTAGGTTTGGTAGTAGTGGTGGAGCAGCAGTTAGCGGAGGTTCAAGTATTGCCGCTGACATGTCAAATGGCGTTGGGCAAACAATCACACGTCATTCATCTTCTTCGCGTAATCAACAAATACCGCATAGTGAATGGGATACGATTTTGTCGTTTCAGAAGACAGAAATGAAGAAGAAGGAAGGTATCGAACTCAGTATTGATAATATTCGTTCCTATCTCAACAAACTCACCGATAAAACGTATGATTCGATGCTTGCGAACATATTGAAAGAAATCACGATGTTATTTGAGGCATGTTCGCATGACACTTCCGACGAACATAACACTCAAACGGTGATGAACCGAATTGCATTGTCCATATTTACAACGGCAAGTTCAAATGCGTTTTACTCTGAAATCTATGCGCGTTTGTTTCAGGATTTAATGGCGAAAGAAAAAGAGACTGATCACGCCGAATACGCGGTTTTTAGAAATGTATTTGAAGAGAATTTAGCGTCATTTATGTCGCTATTCGATACGATTGAGTATTGCGACCCAAAGAAGAATTATGACAAATTCTGTGATATCAATAAGGCAAATGAAAAACGGAAAGCGATGTCGTTATTTATCGTCAATCTTATGAAAATGGGGATTGTGGAGAAATCGCAGGTTCTCGCACTGATGAAACAAATCCAAGATCTCATGTATTCAAATATACGCCAAGAAGGAAAGACGAATGAGGTCGACGAGCTCGCGGAGAATTTGTATATTATGGTGAAACATGCTCACGTCGTCCTAAAAGATCCTAGCAGCAACGATCCCGAAACGGTGGAATTATTTCATACCCGAGTAGAGCAAATCACCGAGATTTCAAAGATGAAAATAAAGAGCAAACCGAGTATTACGAACAAGACTATATTTAAGCATTTGGATATGTTGGATGAGATTCATGGGAAAACGAAGAAATAAATGAATATAGAGTTCCATGAATAACAATATGTAACGATGAAGTTTATTGTCTCATTTACGACAAGTCCGACCCGTATCAATAAATGCGGACCAATGATAAATAGTATTTTAGATCAAACGCGAAAACCTGATTTATTTTTATTGAATATTCCGGAAAAGTTTGCGCGAACTGGTGAGTGGTATATTGTGCCGAAATACATACGTAAATCTCTAACGGTGAATCGTATTGATACGGATTATGGTCCTGCTACAAAAATTTTACCTAGTGTCATGTATCTTCGTGATGGAACCGATAATACTAAAAATTATGATCCAGAAAATACTCGTATTATTTACTTAGATGACGATATTGCGTATCCGAAACGCATGATAGAGACATATGAACGTATGATTCCGCCAAATGATAATAATGTATGGACATCGACTGGTTTTGATTTTGTGAATATGGGACTTAATGGAAAACGAAATCATCTTGATACTGCGACGATTGCTGAAGGATACGGGTCGGTATGTGTGAAATTGAACACGTTTGGCGAAGATTTCGAAGATTATATGAAGCGTTATACAGCGATTGATAATCCGGTTTGTCGTCTCTCAGATGACATCATTTTAAGTAATTATTATCATCGACGAAATGTAGGTATTACAATCATGAATATTCCGGGGTTACTTTCTATTTTTGACATGTGGCAAGATAACAAGATACTAGATTATGGAAACGAGGCGGATGCACTCCACTTGGGCGCAGGTGGGACTTCAGACAATAATGTAGATCGGTATAAACGCGTAGTTACGGTTTTGAATAAAAATAAAGAGCGTTGTTTTAAAATGACATTCATTACGAATGAAATAGATGTATCGTTGTGTGTAACTCGGAATACATTAGTGTATCGATGACAACCGTCGTTCTAATGTGCGGAAACAGTATAATTATTATTTATGTGTATATAATAATTACACTTCATTTCATTTCATTTCATTATGGTAAAATCAAAGCTTAACCCAAATATTAACTATCACGAATATTCGCATTTAGAAGAAGAAGATTTTAACTATAATACACCTTTATTTCAAGTTCAATTATTACGTGATCCTCAAAAAGTTGTTATAGGAGTCGGACAATTAAACTATCATTTCGCGAAACGGTATAACGTAGTCTATGTTCCGATTTATTTATTCAATAGTGAAATGGAATTCATGAAGCAGATTGGTGTATATGAAATGCCATCCGGCCAAATTAAGATGGATGAAACCGGCGATCTGGATGTGGGTCGTTTAACGCCTTTATTGTATGGATTCGTAAATGTAGAGCTTCTACGTAAATCTCGCGCAAAGTCGGGTGTGCTTACGGTTGATCCATCTACTAAATCATACGATCCTAAAAAACGGACTACAGAAATCAACGAAATCAAGAAATCTCTCGGAAAAGAGACCGTAAAACCTACCATGGCAGTCGTTCCTACGAATGAACATGACGTAGACAGCGACAGCGACAGCGACAGCGACGAAAACCATCACGTCGACCCAGCCACGTTATTCGGTCTTGACGCACGTCAGACACATTTATTATCAGGCGCATCAATCCTTCCACTTCAAACCAAAGAACAATCCGAGTTGGAGAGAAAACAATACAAACCGAATCCATCAACCGATCTTTGGATCCAAAAGTATCTTCGTAATAAGTATTTTAATTTTATAGACAACGAAGGAGGAAGCGATGCGCTTTTTGCGGTGATTCGCGACGCTCTACTTACACAAGGCCGCACAACGACCATACTTGAACTTCGTAAGCAACTCGCCGACGAGGTCACAGACGATGTATTTCGTGAGTATCGAGAGAAGTTTGCCATGTATCATAATCTCTCGAAAACACAAATGCGAGAGACGAGAGAAATGGTGAATAATTATAATGACATTAAACGTAGGATTTCATCGATTCACGATCGGGCGCAACAACAACTCATGATCGCGAATGCGAAAAAACTTGTGATTGAGCACAATCAGAAACATGATGAAATGAAATATACGAAATTATTGGGAGGTAATTATGATTATATGCGTGATGTTCGTTCTCTCGATCAATTGAAAGAGCGAATGATGACGTCGATGTATTGGCCTGATGGTTGGGCCATCACAGCACTGGAACGTGTTTTGAATATGAAGTTTATTGTTTTTTCGAGAGATGCGTATGAAACCGGCGATATTGATAATGTTCTTCAGTGTGTTTCATCTGATGAAAAAATCGATCCCATCATTCAAAAACGAGGTATATTTGAGCCTAGTGCGTATATTTTAATAGGAAAAACCGGTTTAAATGCTGGTCAATCTAAAGGGCGGAACGACGGTATGCTCGGGAGCAGTGGTCGTTCTCCACGTAATCGGCATGGACTACTTTCAAAATCCATAGCGACCTATCATTTAATTACATACAAAACACACGGTGTTCTCTCGTTTTCCGAATTACCATACGATATTAAGTTGCTGGTGACAACAAAATGTATTGAAACTCAGTCTGGTGCGTTTTGCTTGATTCCACAATTCAAACTGTTTCAGCGAGAGCTAGGGATTCGCGTGGATGATCTACCGAACGAGAGCTTAGATGAACTTATAGAAGAGATTAGTGGCGCACGAAATGCTGCGAACTTATATACACCCGATATTGTCTTCCAGTTTTATTCGAATTCTAACCCGAACGCACTTCCGGGAAGCGGCGCAGGAGAGAAAATACCGGAGACTGAGAAAATCCATTTTCACCGACTGGCGACGTTTGATAACTGGCGGCGTAAGTTGGCGAATACATGGAATGAACCATTTATGCTTGATAACCATACATGGCAAAGTGTAGAGCATTATTATCAAGCGAGTAAATTTAAAAATAATAACCGCGAATTCTATTTGAAATTCTCTCTTGATTCTCGCTCACAATTATCAGCGGATCCGGGTTTAGCAAAGGCCGCTGGAAGCAAAAGTGGCAAACTGAATCATAGAACGATCATTCGCCCATCACGAATTACGATTGATCCGGATTTTTTCAATCATGGACGAAGTGAACGAGAGATGGAGAATGCGATGTTCGCGAAATTCTCTCAGAATAAGAATCTCAAAGACCTACTGCTCGCTACACGGAATGCGAAGTTAGTTCATTATGTCCGTGGCGCGCCTCCTGAAATTTATCATCACCTGATGCGTGTTCGTCATAAACTGCGAACTGGGGGAGTGAATGCCAACACACGCTAATACACGCTAACAGACGCTGAAATAAGATGTGAAGAATCCTTGTAGATAAGCATAATCACAACAATACGCACCCAGTCGGTTTGAGACGGATTTGTAAAATGAATCCCGGCGATATTCGCGCCGCTGTTGATGCGACCTGTATTTCCCTCGTGATATTTACCAATATTATAATGGATTACATTTTCGATCACATTCAAAATAATAAATACGATGAATGAAAATGCGAAAATATGTAGTGTTCCTGGTTTAAAGTATTTTTTAATAATAAGATCGAACATTATAGTATTATTATATCATAGTATAATAATATCACAAAACAATCTCATGTGGATAGAAAATGAGTTGAAAAAAGACGCAGAACATATCCAAGAATCGATAAATGCTCTATCCAGCAACTATCATTCTAAATTGGCGCAGAGGTCTATTCGAACACGCATGAGAGAAAATAAAGAAAATACAACGCGGTTTTTTACTCATTTTTATGAGTTACTGCGTAAGGCAGAATACGATATATACAAGCAATTCGCAGTGTTAAATGAAGGAACACGAAACGGCAGCGAGGAATTAAGTTATGAAATGAGTGAAGTTCGAAATTCTGCGAATGATCTTCCCCATCCACGATTATTGTCGGAATTATACCAAGAGTATGAGAGAAATGTGCCCGGGCGGTATCGTGGGAATGCTGTTCGTAGCAATGACGACGACGACGACGACGACGCAGCGAAACATCGTTACATACCTTATAAGATATATTGCTATATCCGAGAGAAATCGGAATATTGTATTCGATTTCAACATACGGTCCGAGGGCGATTATTTACGCTGTATTTTATTACATTCCCCGAGTCACATGTGTCTTTATGTAATAAGTTATCTGCCGCATCGTTTTTATGTAAATCCGAAATCGCGGTGTATCAATTATACGCATATAAAGTATTCATATGGTTATCGATGGTTTCACAAATGTCGGATGTAGAGTGTTCTGAAAAATTGGACATTTATTTTTATATGACACCATTTAAAAAGACAAGACCATCTGTATCGGTGGATGGTGATCATGATCGTGACGCAGCGATTCTCTCGGCGATCCATGTAAATACAGGTTTAACGCGCAATTGCGAGAGACATGGTGAAGTCGTAGTATATCGAGCAGAGGAATGGTTCAAAGTATTCATTCATGAATCAATACACAATTTTAATATCGATTTTATTGACTCTGATCTGCGTGATGCGAATGAGCGTCTGCGTCGTTCATTTTGTATCCCACACGGTGACGTTTTGTTATTTGAAGCATATACAGAAGCATGGGCGCGTATTATAAATACGATGATCGAAACATATTTTTCAGGAAATGAAATCAACCGTGCGAATTTTATACGCGTTGTTCGAGAGAAACTTACGAAGAACTCATTTTTTCATTTGTATCAATTGGTAAAATCACTAGATGTAATGGACCTGAAATATTCCCAAATCACCGTATTAACGAGAGAAAATATGAGTGTGTGTCGGAAACGATACGCGGAAGATACAAATGTATACGCTTATTATATTTTTGGAGGTATTCTCTCGGCGTTTGCGTTGCCGTTTATATGTTGGTGTTGTGATCATAATACGTCGTCGGTGATTCGATTCAAACAAACGAATAAGAATCTCTCGGAATTTACAGATTTGATTTGTGATGCGTCGAGAGATCCGATGTTGGTGAGTATGATCGAGTATATTGAGGCGTCGTCGTCGTTGTCGAAAACGTCTCGGGTGATTCATCCGATATTAAAAAAAACGATGCGGATGACATTAGATTAGTATTACATAATTTACAAAATTGAATATAAATCGATAATATTAGTGTAATATATATCACCATCAACGTAATGTCGCGTCCTATTCCTCAAACATCGTTCGGAAGACTTGTCTCTCTTTCTGTGGACAATCAGAAATATTATACAAATTCGAGTTCATGTGTGTCACCTCCACCACCACTTGTTCCAATTTCTGAGAGCTCAAACGCAAATAATGAAAGTGATTACGATGCTGAAGAAAAGACGATGCTTTGGCGTAATATCGCGGGGTTGTTTGAGAAATATGACGATATGGAACGTAATATCCAAGAACAACACGAAACAACAAAGCGTCGCAGCGATGAATTATACGGCGAAATAAAGTGTATGTGGAGTGAAGTTGATTCTGTTCAGAAGAGTGTCGCAGATAACAATACACTTTCGAAATGTGTTCGAAAAATAAGGAAATATGTGAATAAGAAATGCGAAACTATGAAAGAAGATATCAATTACGGTTCATCATGCGCAAATGAAGAGATATTTGCGTATATCGAGACCCTTCGAAACGAATTCGATACAAAAATAAAGAATTTACAGGATGAAAATATTCGCCGCGAACAAGAGTTGACTGAACTGAATGATACGTATGACCGTGATTATGATACATTTGTTCAACGGGAAAACGATTTGATGGCGAGGTTGGACGCGGCAGTAAAGCAGAATGAGGCGTTGAATGTGCGCATCAAAAATTTCGAAGATGCGGTAATGCGACAGATGGATATAAGGTATGATCTAATATATACGCTGCGTGACGAGTTGCGCGACGAAATGGCTCAACGCGACAGTCGACTGGCGGGTGATATGCGTGAGGAGTTTGCTCGTGCGATTACGAAGGAAGTTGAGAATGACAGCAAAACAACAGCACAACAGGTTCAACGTGTAAATGATGATCTTATCGACCTGATTACGCGATCAAATGAATGTCATTCGTATCGGTATTTTGGCACGGTTGAAGATATAAGGCAGATTCGAGAGAACGCGGATACTCTCAAAAAAAGTATTGGGATGGTGGATTCTGAATTATCTGATGTCAAAGAAACGGTGGAACATTTGACGGATGAAGTTGGACAAAATTCGACGGATGTTAGTAATGTTCAAGCAGATGTATATGATTTGAAGAAAGATGTGTATTATGAGCTAGACCGTGATTATTATGATTTGAAGGATTACGTGAAGCGATCCAATCGTAGACATGAGAAGAAATATCACCCTCGCTCACAGGATGATGAAGAACAAACGACAAATGCGGTTCAAATGATTGCGGATGAGTATGCTGAACAAGAGCAGTCACCACAGCAAGATCAACAACCAGAACGAAATGAAATCTTCATTATAATTGATGAGAACACAGTTGTGCCTGAAGATGATGAACAAGATGAGGTAATGTTACGACCACAGGTATGAAATAGCACAGCCGGATAGCACCGCCGGATAGCACCGCCGGATAGCACCGCCGGATAGCACCGCCGGATAGCACCGCCGGATAGCACCGCGTCGTGTGGGGGCG
>Ga0194118_10004770_pt1 | contig 14595 bp, 9 predicted proteins | sample TA2MahsurfametaG_2_FD_148662 | JGI IMG/M metagenome (GOLD analysis project Ga0194118, IMG submission 148662) | Freshwater microbial communities from Lake Tanganyika, Tanzania - TA2015013 Mahale N5 surface | ecosystem: Environmental > Aquatic > Freshwater > Lake | place: Tanzania: Lake Tanganyika...
CCACTCCAGTCAACGTTACATTTAAGGTAGATATGTCTGACTACAACGGCGCCGCCTTCACTGGGGTTTTCGTTAATGGCACATTCAACGGCTGGTGTGGTGCATGTAACCCCATGACCGATGCCAACAACGACAGCATCTGGGAAGTAACGCTTCCGCTCTTGCCTGGCACCATTGAGTACAAATTCACCTTGGATGGATGGAATGGTCAAGAAAGCCTGACACCCGGCAGCTCTTGTACCCAAACCAATTTCGGCTTCACTAACCGAGTATTGACCTTCACAGGCGCCACAACTTTAGACCCTGTATGCTACGGCACCTGCGCTCCTTGTACGGGAATTCCTGTTTCAGCCAACGTAACATTCCGTGTCAATATGAACAACTACACAGGAAGCATCGGTCAGGTGAACCTCAACGGCAACTTCAATGGATGGTGTGGCTCTTGTGCGGTGATGACCGACCCAGACAACGATGGCATCTATGCACTTACGGTGAATGTTCCAACCACAGGTGTGGAATATTTATTTACTGTAAATGGATGGGCAGTGGCCGAAGCCATGACGCCTGGAAGCTCATGTGTGCTCACCACAGGTCCTTACACGAACCGCTACTTTGTTCCAACGCGCGACACCATCCTGCCCGCGGTTTGCTGGCAGAGCTGCAGTGCATGCCCAAGCGGCACCAATTTGTCTGGGACCATCGTCTACGACAACAGCGCGCAAGCTCCTTTGTCGAACTGCGTAGTTAATCTCGTTAACGCACAAGGTGCATCGGTTATGTCTGCCACAACCAACGCAGCAGGACAATACCAGTTCACTCAAGCGCCTTCTGGAAACTATACCCTACAAACCACCACCAACCGCACCTGGGGAGGGGTTAACTCCACGGATGCATTAAATGTAGCCCGTCATTTCTCCAATACCCAATTGCTCTCAGGCATTCGGATCAATGCAGCCGATGTGAATGCAAGCAACAGCATCAATGCGACCGATGCCCTACAGATCTCGCGCCGTACGGTTAGTCAAATTACCTCTTTCACCGCTGGAAATTGGTTCTTCCAATCGCCAACAGTTACACTGAGCGGTGGGGTACTGCAGCAAAGCGCTATCAAAGGCATCTGCATTGGCGATGTAAACGGCAGCTTCAATCCAGGCGCACGCACCATGCCCGGCGTTGCCTTTGATTCCCGCCATGAAACCAGCAGCACACTTCCATCCGGAACGCTTGCGATTGTGGCCCCAGAGTCGATGCACTTGGGTGCTGTAACCCTTCACATCTCCATTCCAACTCATTTGGGTGCAGCACGCTTCTCATCTGATCTATTAGGCGGCAACCTAATCTGGAATCAAGAACAAGGGGTACTGCACATTTCATGGTATGATCTAGAAGGTGTGCGGGTATCAGCCGGCAGCACCTTAGGTTACATCAGCTTTGAAAACGCACTGAAACAAGCCGATTTCTCATCGATTCAGTTGACGGAGAACAGCGAGCTAGCCGACCTACAAGCAGAGCCCATTCAAAATGCCATGCTGCGCTTGGCGGGGAATGCCGATCAGGCCCATTTCTCGGCTGTAGTTTACCCGAATCCAAGCCGTGGCGCATCAACCATTGCTGTTTCAATGGCGCAGGAGGCTGACGTTCGCTATGATCTTACGGATCTGATGGGAAGAACCATCACTTCGAGCGATTGGACGGCCTTAGCCGCTGGCAAGCATAACCTCAGCATCGATATGCCTTCTGCCGGGCAGTATCTCTTAAACATCGAAAGCCGCAGCACAGCTGGAAGCGAGTCCAAAACGCTTCGCATCACACGCTTGCCCTAATAGACAAATCCTGGATTCAGGGTTTTGTGGTGCATCCCCGGGTTTCTGATCCGGGGATGTTTTTTTTTGGAATGTTTTATTTTGGGATTGTTTTATACGTGCATGTTGTTCTTCTTACCTCATTTCATCAAAATCTACTACCTTTACACCGCAAATACAAGCCGTTATTTGCCATGCTCGATTATACCCAAAAAGTTGCTGGTGAGGGACTCACCTACGACGATGTTCTTCTGATACCGGCCTACTCAGAAGTACTCCCACGCGACACAGACATTTCTACCCGATTAACCCGCGACATCCGTCTCCATGTTCCATTGGTGTCGGCGGCTATGGATACGGTTACCGAATCCGCTTTAGCCATCGCCATCGCGCAGAGCGGGGGCATTGGCATGCTCCACAAGAATATGTCGATTGAGCGCCAAGCCCAAGAGGTGCGGAAAGTGAAACGTTCGGAAAGCGGTTTAATCGTAGACCCCATCACCCTACACGAAGAGGCACGACTGGGCGAGGCCCTTGACCTGATGCAAGAAAACCGAATTGGCGGCATTCCGGTGACCGACAAGCAGGGAAAACTCACAGGTATCGTCACCAACCGCGACCTCCGTTTTGAGTATGACAGAAACAGGCCCGTTGCCGAAGTGATGACCCGCGATCGGCTGGTGACCGCCGCCGAAGGCACGTCGCTGCATCAGGCCGAGCGCATATTGCAGGCCAATAAGATCGAAAAACTGCCCGTGGTGAACGATCACGGGGTGTTGGTGGGTCTCATCACCTACAAAGACATCCTCAAGCTGAAGGCCCATCCCAACGCCTGCAAAGACAATCTTGGTCGTCTTCGGGTGGGGGCTGCGGTTGGGGTAACGCCCGACGTCTTGGACCGCGTACAAGCCTTAGTACAAGCCGGTGTTGACGTGGTGACCATCGACACGGCACACGGTCATTCCATGGGGGTACTGGAGAATTTCCGAAAAATCCGGGGTGAGTTCCCCGACGTTCAATTGGTTGTGGGGAATATCGCCACAGGTGCCGCTGCCCGCACCCTGGCAGAAGCAGGCGCTGATGCCGTTAAAGTGGGTGTTGGTCCGGGCTCCATTTGCACCACCCGAATCGTGGCGGGTGTCGGCGTACCCCAACTCACCGCCATAATGGAAGCAGCGGAGGCCCTCAAGGGCACAGGAGTTCCCATTATTGCGGATGGCGGCATTCGCTACACCGGCGATATGGTGAAGGCCCTGGCTGCAGGAGCTGAGAGCATCATGGGTGGATCCCTGTTTGCCGGCGTGGAAGAATCACCGGGAGAAACCGTTCTTTATGAGGGACGAAAATTTAAGATCTACCGCGGAATGGGCTCAATCGAAGCGATGAAGGAAGGTTCGGGCGACCGCTATTTCCAGGATGCGGAAGACGCGATCAGTAAATTGGTGCCCGAAGGAATCGTGGGTCGCGTGCCCTATAAAGGCCGTTTGGATGAAGTTTTGTATCAATATGTGGGTGGGTTGCGTGCGGGGATGGGCTATTGTGGTGCACGCAGCATACCCGACCTGCTGAACGCGCGTTTTGTGCGCATCACCAACGCCGGACTGCGGGAAAGCCACCCCCATGGCGTCACCATTACCCACGAGGCTCCTAATTACACCCGATGATGCACACACAAATCGATGAAATTCGGCGCGAAGCAGCGGCTTTCCCATTAGACAGTCCAGCCAACTTGGAAGATTTCCGCCTGCGGTACCTCAGCAAAAAAGGGGTGCTCAATGGCCTTTTTGATGCTTTTCGCGCGCTGTCCGGCGAGGAGAAACGCACGGTGGGCCCCGCCATCAACCAATTAAAAACCGAACTGGAAGAGAAATGGGAGGCGGCCAAGAAAACCTTGGATGCGCTCGCGACAGCCGGCCGCGGACCAAGCACAACCAGCCGACAGAAGGAAATTGATGAAGAGGATCTAAGCCTGCCCGCCGCCCCCATACCTAGGGGCGGGCTCCATCCCATCAGTTTGGTGCGTCGCGATGTCGTGAACTTTTTCGCCACGCTCGGGTTCACCCTCAGCGAGGGCATGGAGATGGTCGACGATTGGCACAACTTCGGTGCCCTTAATTTTGCGGAGGATCACCCTGCACGCGAAATGCAGGATACATTTTTCGTCCAAACAAACCCCGACATCCTCCTGCGGACGCATACATCATCTGTTCAGGTCAAAGAAATGCAGCTCGGCAACCTGCCGATCCGCACCCTATCACCGGGCAGGGTCTACCGCAACGAAACCGTATCTGCCCGTTCTCATATGCAGTTCCACCAGATCGAAGGCTTGTATATCGATGAACAAGTGTCGTTTGGTGACCTTCGCCTGACCCTCAACCTGTTTGCTGAACATTTTTTTGGTTCCGAGGCCAAAATTCGCTTTCGTCCCTCCTATTTCCCCTTCACAGAACCCAGTGCCGAGATGGATGTGAGCTGTTTTCTGTGTAAGCAAGAAGGATGCGCCGTCTGCAAGCACACAGGATGGGTAGAAATATTGGGGTGCGGCATGGTGGATCCGCAAGTCCTGGAGCACTGTGGCATCGACAGCCAGCGGTATTCAGGCTATGCCTTTGGCATGGGTATTGAACGACTCACCATGCTCCGCTACCAAATCCGCGATATCCGTCATTTTTTCGAGAACGACTTGCAGTTTCTGCGTCAATTTTCCGGTGAATAGCTATGACAGGATCTGCTGACTTTGGTTTCAGTCCGGCCACAAGCCAGATTGCCGTTATCGGAGCCGGCACCATGGGTGCGGGTATTGCCGATGTTTTTGTACGCGCGGGCTACACGACTTACCTGTGCGATGCATCACAAACAGCGGTGAATCGCGCCACAGAAGCCTGGAAATTGCGGCTTCATAAGGACACAGAACGAGGGAAAATAACGGCCGCGCAAGCAGCGGAATGGGAGCTTTGTTGGCTGACCTGTACCCCCGATTCCTTACCGATAGTGCCCTTGTATATCGAGGCCATTGTGGAACTTCCCGACGTAAAACAGCAGCTGTTTGGTCGACTCGAGGAATTATCGGGAGGTCAAGCCATCCTGGCTACCAATACGTCATCGCTACCCGTGACCGCCTTAGCCCGCACCCTCCGCCATCCGGATCGACTGGTGGGCATGCACTTCTTCAACCCCGCGCTCCTGATGCCATTGGTGGAGGTGATCAGCGGCGAAGCCACCCATCCCGACCTGGCCCGCAGCATCTTCAACCTTGCCCAGCAAATCGGCAAGCGCCCGGTCATGGTACGCGATGAACCCGGATTTTTGGTGAACCGCGTTGCGCGCCCTTATTACACCGAAAGCTTGTTGGCCGTAGAGGAACAAACAGCCTCACTCGAGCAGGTCGATCGACTCTTAGAGTCGCGCGGCTTTCGAATGGGGCCCTTCCGTTTAATGGACCTGATTGGGGTTGATGTGAATTTCTCGGTGACCTCCAGCTTGCATGAACGATTTTATGGTGAACCACGTTTTCGTCCGAGTCGGTTACAGGCCCGAAAAGTGGCTGCCGGCCAGCATGGCCGCAAAACGGGAATTGGATTTTATCGCTATGATCCCCCAGCATCCGCTTAATCTGTCCACACGCAAGCCCTAAACCACTATGGATTCAGGAATCAAGCCCCGTTTAGGGAGGACCATATTAGTTAGGCCCCACCAAGGGAAGCCCATATTAATCAAGCCCCGTTTAGGGATATCGATATTCGGGTCGTTACGCTCGATTATGGCGTTGTTGTTTGTGTTGCTATCGGCAGTGGCTTGCAACGATGACCGGCGCGATGCCGTGCCCAATGTATTTGTGGATGTGACCCTCAACCTCAATCTACCGACCTATCAGCCTTTATCGCTTGTGAATGGCATGATCATTTATCCACAGGCCGGCTACCGCGGGTTGTTCATCCACCAATCGGCCTTTCAAGAATTCAAAGCATTCGATGTGGCTTGTACCCAACAGCCATCGGACCCCTGCCATACCCTAGGCATCGATACAGCGACTTTACTCTTGCAGTGCCCTTGTTGCAGCTCGCGTTTTAGCGCCGATGGGTTCCCCGCCCGGGGTCCGGCAACTTTTGCGCTTAAATCGTACCGCACCTTTTATTCGCCCTCGGCCAATACCTTAAGAATTACCAATTAGAAGGGACTGCCGATTATTATGCAGCCATTGATCAAACTCATCGATTATCTTTCGATAGAACATGTCACAAAGTAAGGGCAATTATGGGGTGCTAAGACCAAACCACACCGGCCACAATGCCCATACTCACCAGCAAAATCGGTGGAATATGGAGCACATACATCCCCATAAAACTCAGGCCAACCACCATCAAATTCAGGGATTGAAATCCCAGTGGGCGCAGCAAGATCACAGCCGACGCGGCGATGAGACCGGCCGCAGCGGCATGCACCCCCGCCAAGGAGCGCCGAACGCCTCGATTCTTTTTCAAATCATCCCAACCGGGGTAAATAAAGAAAATCAACAGCGTGCCAGGTAGAAAGATCGCTAAGGAGCCCACCAGGGCACCTAAAAGCATAGACGGGAAGCCCGAATCGGAGAAAGCACCTGCGCCAACAAAGGCCGCAAAAGAAAATACAGGCCCGGGTATAGCCTGAGCCAGACCAAGGCCCGACAAAAACTCGGCGGGAGATATGTACTTTTTCACACCCACAAACTGTTCGAACATCATAGGGAACAAGGAGTGGCCCCCGCCAAAAACCAGGCTGCCATAGCGGTACAAATTTTCGAACAACAGGACCCAACGATCGCGGTATACATTGCCTAAGACAACTGCCAGCAAGAGAATGACGGCATAAAGCACAAAATAGCGCCACTGAATGCCCCCCAATCCATATTCCTGCTTTTCCAGAGGTTTGCGGTCTACAAGCATACTGGTTAGGCCTCCCAGAAGCAAGACAGCAGGAAACGTAATGGAGTTCGTCAATCCCAAGCAAACAAAGAGCGATCCCAAGGCAACACCCCATTCAAGCCGACTGTGCACCGATGCCCGGAACAGACGAACGGCAGCAACCAAGGTAAAGCCCACCGCAATGGGCCCCAAAAACCGCAAAAGGCGCAATTCAAACCCAAATCCCTGAACATAACCCATCATCAGCGCAATCATGGTCATCATGAGGCAAGCCGGAAAGGCCCACACCAAAAGAGAAAGCCAAGCCAGAGAATACCCCCCCAATTTAAAGCCAATGGCCGTAATGGTCTGGGTGCTGGTGGGGCCAGGCAAAAGCTGACACAAAGCGTTGAGTTCCATCAGCTCCTCCGCTGTTACATACTTGCGGCGTTCCACCAATTGGTCGAGCATCAAGGCAATATGGGCTTGCGGGCCACCAAAAGCCGACAAACTCAACAACAGGACATCCTGCAGAAAAACTCGGGCACGAAGTCTTCCAACGCGGCCCATGTTCCATTAAGCCTTGAGACCGATTTCCCGCAAGCGCTCATTTAGGTATTCGCCAGCGGTTATGGGCGGATACGCCAGCGGGTGTGCAGCGTCGATACACCCGGGCAAACAATCGAGGGGCATCGCCGAGCGTGGATGAAGGAAAAAGGGGATTGAATAGCGCGAAGTACCCCACATAGCCCTTGGAGGGTTCACCACCCGGTGGGTAGTTGATTTGAGCCGATTATTGGTAAGCCGCTGAAGCATGTCCCCCACATTCACCACCACCTGATTGGGAAGTGCAGTAACGGCCACCCAGTTACCCTCTCGAGAAAGCACCTCCAATCCATCGGCAGAAGCCCCCATCAATAAGGTAATTAGATTGATGTCCTCGTGCTCCGCCGCCCGAACAGCATCGCGCGGTTCTTCCATGATCGGCCCGTAATGAATGGCCCGCAATATGCTGTTCCCCGCTTCGATGTGTGCATCAAAATACCGCTCGGGCAAACCCAAAAACAGGGCAATGGCCTGGAGGATGGAACGGCCCGATGATTCCAAGGCGCGATAGGCCTCCATGGCCAGCCTGTGGAAATCGGGGAGCTCCGCCACACGAACGTTTTGGGGATACTCATCAAAAACAGAATCAGAAGGATCAGGCTCCTGACCAAATTGAAAGAACTCCTTCAGATCGCCAGCCGTGCGTCCCTTGGCATGTTCCCGTCCAAATGATGTATAACCCCGCTGACCCGCTAATCCGGCCACCTCATAGGCCAGCTTCACCTCGGTATCCATGGAAAAAAAGCGACGAACTTCGGCATACAGGGCATCGGAAAGGGCATCAGAAAGGGCATGCCCCGACACGGCCACAAAACCGACGTCTTCATAAGCCTGACCGAGCGAACGAACAAAATGAGCCCGCTGGGCAGCATCACCACGGGTAAAATCATGAAGGTTGAGGGAAGGTATGGCCGACATAAACGAATAAGTTCCTGAGTTCAAACCTTCAAAATTATAAAAATCCGCTTGTAGTTTTGCATGCTTATGGCATCCCCCACAAAAGAACTACTGCGCAAGGCTTGGCAGCTCCTCGGCACCGCCCGCGCCATGGCCGACTTATACGACGAACAGCGAAGCATCACCCGCTATGTACACTCCACATCGAGGGGGCATGAGGCCATACAATTGGCCTGTGGCCTGCAGCTGACGGAGGCCGACTATGCTAGCCTATACTACCGCGATGAATCTGTACTCCTGGCCCTTGGCTTTCGGTAAGGCCGATGACCCCTTCTCAGGCGGGAGAACCTACTACGCGCACCCCTCTGTGCGGCGATCCGGCATGCCCACCATCCCGCACCAAAGCAGCGCCACAGGCATGCAGGCCATCCCCGCTACGGGCATGGCACATGGGCTGGCCTATCTCGAAAAGCAAGGCCTCCTCACCGCTGCTGAAGGCGAGAACAGCCCATTGAACGTTCGGCCACTCGTGCTGTGCTCGCTTGGCGACGGCTCCGTGACCGAGGGCGAAGTCGCAGAGGCTTTCCAAATGGCCGTACTGCACCGCTTGCCGATCGTTTACTTGGTGCAAGACAACCAATGGGGCATCTCCGCGCACGCCAATGAAATGCGTGCCATGGATGCCTATGAGTATGCCGAAGGATTCAAGGGGATGAAGCGACTGCGCGCCAATGGATCCGACTTTATAGACAGCTACAAAGTCCTGCACGATGCCTTCCGGCACGTACGAAACCGCCAGGGTCCTGTACTGGTTCATGCGACCTGTCCACTTCTGGGGCACCACACCTCGGGGGTGCGGCGTGAATGGTACCGCGAAGCACACGATTTAGCCGATCACCAGCGCCACGATCCCCTGCCCCGTCTCAAAAAATCGATGCTAAAAGCAGGATTTTGGGAGGAGGAACTCGATCGCATGCACACAGAATGTCGGGAATACGTGTCGGCCGAATTCAAACGCGCCGTTGAGGCTCCTATCCCCTCCGACGACAGCCTGACCGCCCATGAATTTGCCCCAACGCCCATTACCCAAGAGCTTGGCGAAAGAAATCCGGCGGGTCACGAAAAAGTGGTGATGGTCGATGCGGCCCTGCACGCCGTCGAAGAGCTATTAAGGAGTCATCCAGAGTCGCTTTTCTACGGACAAGATGTTGGCCGGCGATTGGGTGGCGTATTCCGCGAGGCAGCTACCCTCGCTGAGAAGTTTGGGGATGAACGGGTGTTTAACACCCCCATACAAGAGGCTTATCTGGTGGGATCCACTGCGGGCATGTCGGCCGTTGGAGCCCGGGCCATCGTGGAAATACAATTTGCGGATTATATCTGGACAGGCGTCAACCAGCTGGTGGTAGAGCTTTCCAAAAGTTGCTATTTAAGCAACGGTCAATTCCCGATTTCGAGCGTCATACGCGTGCCTTGTGGTGCATACGGAGGTGGTGGACCCTATCATTCGGGCTGTATTGAGTCGGCTATCCTGTGCATTAGAGGCATCAAAGTGGTGTACCCCTCCAATGCCGCCGACCTCAAAGGACTATTAAAATCGGCCTATTACGACCCCAATCCTGTTGTGGTTTTCGAACACAAAGGTTTGTATTGGAGTAAAGTGCCCGGTACGGAAGCAGCCAAAACCATAGAGCCCGATGAGCACTACCGCGTGCCCATAGGCGTGGGGCGCGTGGTGCACCATGCTGCGTTGGATCGGGTCGAGGAAGGCGATAGCTGTGTGGTGATCACCTACGGCATGGGCGTACATTGGGCGCTGTCTGCCGCAGATCATCCTTCGCTCAAAGGAAGGGTAGAAGTGGTTGACCTCCGGAGTTTATATCCTGTCGATGAACAACTCTGCTATGAACAGGCTCGTAGACACGGCAAAGTCTTGGTCCTCACGGAGGAACCATTGCTCAATTCATTTGCTGAGTCTTTGGCACACCGAATTTCCAGGCATTGCTTTCAATCGCTCGATGCCGCTGTCGACGCCATGGGGGCCATACCGATGCCGGCCATCCCCCTCAATGAACGACTCGAGCAGGTCATGTTGCCGACGGCCGATAAAGTGAGGACCCGAATTTTGTCGCTCCTGGCTGAATAAGTCGGCCCAGTTTTTTAGAATATTTTTTGAGTTTCTCGAAACTTCTTGAGATTGTCGAAACAAATCTTGTTCTTTGTGCCCCGAAACCTCGGCCTTCGGCGGAATTTCAGAGCAATTATTCAACTATCTTTGATTTATCATACATAATTAACATTAAATACCTAAATAACCATATATGTCATACCTCTTCACCTCTGAGTCCGTTTCTGAAGGGCATCCCGACAAAGTAGCTGACCAGATTTCTGACGCCCTACTGGATGCATTTTTAGCGCAGGATGCCGCCTCCAAAGTTGCTTGTGAAACCTTAGTAACCACCGGACTCGCCGTACTGAGCGGGGAGGTGAAGTCGACCGCCTATGTCGACGTTCAAAAAGTAGCGCGCGACACCATTCGCAAAATTGGTTACACCCGCTCTGAATATATGTTCGACGCCGACAGTTGTGGCGTCATTTCAGCCATCCACGAACAATCGCCCGACATCAACCAAGGCGTTGAGAAGGCACGTCCTGAAGATCAAGGTGCCGGCGATCAAGGTATGATGTTTGGTTACGCCACCAACGAAACAGACAGCTTCATGCCCCTGCCATTGGAAATCAGTCACATCATCCTGCGCGAATTGGCCGTGTTGCGTCGCGAAAGCCGCCCCATGCGCTACTTGCGCCCCGATGCCAAGAGCCAGGTTACCGTACGCTACAGCGAGAAACACAAGCCTGAGGCCATAGACACCATTGTCATTTCTACCCAACACGATCCGTTCGTCCAAACGGGTGATGAGTCGCGCGACCAAAAGGCTATGCAGGAGCAGATTACGGCCGATATCCACCGCTATCTGATGCCACGCGTACTCAAGCGCCTGCCGGTGAAAGTGCGCCGATTGTTTACGGAAGAAGTGAAATACTTCATCAACCCAACGGGGAACTTCGTGATTGGTGGTCCACATGGCGATACGGGTCTCACCGGTCGCAAGATTATCGTTGACACCTACGGTGGTAAGGGCGCCCACGGTGGCGGTGCCTTTTCAGGCAAGGACCCCTCGAAGGTCGACCGTTCGGCCGCCTACGCGGCTCGCCACATCGCAAAAAATCTAGTCGCTTCCGACGTTGCCGCTCAGGTATTGGTTCAGGTGGCTTATGCCATCGGAGTAGCCGAGCCCGTAGGCCTTTACGTGAACACCTATGGAACGGCCAAGGTGCGTGATGAGGAAGGTCGAAAATTATCGGATAGCGAAATAGCACGCCGGGTATCAGAGATTTTTGATATGCGTCCGGGGATGCTCATTCAGCGTCTGAAACTGCAGCAGCCGATCTATGCCGAAACGGCAGCTTATGGTCATATGGGTCGCCGTCCTCAGGTGGTGAACAAAACAATTTCTTGGGGCAACCAACCCGACAATCAAAAAACCGTGCAGGTTGAGTTGTTCACCTGGGAGAAACTCGACTTTATCGGAGAAATCCGCAAGGCCTTCAATAATTGATTGATGTTCTGATGTTGGGGTAAACCAAAAAATTACCCTTTTTTCGGTATTGTAAAGTTTCCTTTACACATCCTTCTTTGCACAGTCATCATATACAACCCTTCAACGCCCGTTCGGACTCCACACCGACGGGCGTTGTTGGTTACGGACGTTGTTGGATACTGATGTCGTTGGGCAAAGACGTTGGTTACAGATGTCGTAGGTTACGGATGTTGGAACTCCATCACGCTGGGTCGAATTGGGCCGTAATCTGATAGTCGCGACGAAGCAGTTGCTCATGGTAGGCGGCATGCCAAGCCAAAAAATACGCCATCTCCCGTAGGGTACATTTGCCCATCAAAGGGTGTGGGAGCAGCAGCGAATCAAGATCCGAGTCGCTGTATCGCCGCAACGATTTGATATAACGGCCGAGCATACTCTTGAGGAGGTTATTGGCTTTGGAGACCGATATTTTTGATCGCTGGGTAGGGCGAAACATCGGGGGAGCCTCAGGCTTTCGTCCTTCCAACTTGCGTAAATAAGTTTCCGAAACCTGATCGTAGTTGCGCGCCTTCCGATTGGAGCGCCCAAAAATGCGTGCATGAAACCACACCGGAAGAAAGGTCGTGAACCATACTGGTCGAAGCGACATCACCAAATGTTGGGCGTGTCCAACGGCGCTCCACTTGCCCTCAGCAGGATCACATTCGGCCAAAGCAGGTTCTATCGAGCGCATGGTATTGATAAAATCTGCGTGCGCCGATTGCAGCCGAATTTCCCACTCCTTCTGAGCATTCAATCCCAATGGCTCCATTGTACTCATAACTGTTTCCTGTTATTCATCAAAAATTATATCCCAATTGACAAATTGCACCGTTATGCTTGATCGAAGATCAGTGATTAACGCCTATAAATCGAGGGTCAGCATGAGGTAGGCGAGGCGGCCTACACGGGGACCTCCATAAACCTGAAATACCTTTTTATTGAGCAGGTTAGAAGCCCCTAATTTCACATTCATTTTGAGTGAAGGGATGTTCTTGTTGATCTGGGCATCCACCATATCATAGGTAGGAATGCGGCCCGTAAACTGGGGCGAACCCTCAAATAGAAAGCCCTCAATCCATTTGTAGTTGATGTTGAAGCCCCAATCCGCTAGGGTGATGCCCGCAAACTCGGTCACCATCTCCCGTCCGCTTAGTCCTACATTAAACTTATGCTCGGGTGTGTTGAAGGCCGGGATGATGGGGTCATTGGTGCCCTCCACATTCAGGCGGTTCCAGCTGTAATTGAAATTAAACGAGAGCCAGCGGTTGTAGTAATAGTTACCCCCCACCGCAAGACCTTGGGTGGTGACCCTACTCTGAGCATTGGCTGCCACCCTGTAGGCCTGGAGGTTACTGATTCCAAAATCAGTGATATTGGCATCGAGACCCAATTGGAAGCCGATGAAATTGGTGTACCACGAATAATAATAACCCAAATCGACATAAAGCTTTTTGTACATGCCGCGGTAGCCAAACTCAAGGGTGCGCACCTGCTCGGGTTGAATAGGCGCCACGTTGAAATAATCGAGTCTGCGGCGGTCGAGGCTATCGAGGTACTTCACAAAAGACGGAACACGAATCAGCGAATCAAATCCGGTGAGATTCCCCAACAGAATGGCACGGCCAACATTATAATACAGATACTGGTCGGCCAGGGTCGGGTTGCGCAAAGCCGAAGAAAACGAAGTCCGAAGAATATGCTTTTCGGAGGGCTTGTAGACCAAGGAAGCGGCCGGCGAAACCACATATCGGAAATTTTGGTTTTTGTCGAGGCGCACCGTCGCATTGATTTTGAAGTCACCCACATTCTTCTCCAAACCCGTATACAATCCAAATTCACTGTTGCGGATCACCCGGTAGGTCGAGTCGGCCTGGAGCGTATCCACAAAAATACTGCCCCGGCTGTCGGGGCGGAACAAACGGGCATTTCCACCCAAAACCCATGTCAATTGAGCGGGCTCCCAAACGAAACGCTTCTCGGCCTGAGCGTGATACAGCGCTGAGCGATCATAGAACATGGTGCCCCCTTCACGCGGGGTGCGTGCCGTAACCGCTTGAAACAAGGAGTCGAATCGAGCCGTACCCGGCACAAAAAACGGTTGTTCAGTAATCCTGCCCTGGAGATCCGCATTGTTGCGCGCCTCCTGGTGCCACATGCGCAGCAAATCGCTGTTGGCCCCCAAAACCGAGTCGACCACCCCAAACTGACTCAAAAAATTAGGGTATATGGGCATTCCAGGGAGGGCATAAACCCGTGCGCGGTTGATGCTGCCCCAATAGCGGGCATAATCGAGGTTCCAATTGCCGTTGCCTTTGGCCGCGTCCTGCATGCGCAAGGCCGTGAACACCGCGTCGTAGGATGAGCCCGCATCCTCACTCGTGGAATAGGCTCTAACAAACCAATTGTCTTTCTTGCGCAGCTCAATCCTATTCTGAAAAAAGAAAATGTCTCGTAAACTAAAACGGTTATCGCCTTGGTAGACCGTTGTGCCGTTGCCCATATTGGCCACAGCAATGAGTTCCACATCGGGCTTCAGCATATAGTGCAAAGCAGCAGACAGCTTCAGGTTACGGGTATTGTAGTCGACCAGGTCCTTCTCCTCATAGCCTGTTCGGTAGAAAATACCCAAACCCGGATAATCACGGGCACTATAAGGAGCTGAATAGTCGTTACCCCCAGACAGCTGTTCGTCGCCATACCGATTCACTGCATCGTAGCCCCCCGGATTGTTGCGGGTAACAGGCGAAAAATCGACCGGGTCCAGGT
>Ga0194118_10004771_pt1 | contig 14592 bp, 10 predicted proteins | sample TA2MahsurfametaG_2_FD_148662 | JGI IMG/M metagenome (GOLD analysis project Ga0194118, IMG submission 148662) | Freshwater microbial communities from Lake Tanganyika, Tanzania - TA2015013 Mahale N5 surface | ecosystem: Environmental > Aquatic > Freshwater > Lake | place: Tanzania: Lake...
CTCTTGTCACAGGGGTATGGTTTAATGTAACCTTTTTAACAGAGGGGTCAAGTTGTTGCTGTGTAAACAGAGGAAAGTCCGGGCTCCACAAAAACACGATGCTGGGTAACGCCCAGCCAGAGCAATCTGAGGGAAAGTGCCACAGAAAATATACCGCCTAGAGTCATTTAGGTAAGGGTGAAAAGGTGCGGTAAGAGCGCACCGCTTGGTCCAGTAATGCACCAAGGCACGGTAAACCCCATCGGGAGCAAGGTCAAGTAAGGGCACAATCGATTCTTAAAATCGACGTATTGTTTGTGATGCGTGTTGTGTTCGGGTCGACTGCATAAAGAAATCGGCAACGGTTTTTTCAGAGAAATAACAACATAAACAGAACCCGGCTTATGATCCCTCTGCATTCGTGGCCCTGGTGGACACACCAGTTATGGCGTGCATTACCCGTAAAAAAGATGTGATTTTTTTATAGTTATTTTAATTTCTTTGTGGAACAAGTGTGTGAAAAGGCCACAGCGCATTATTAAATCGCATACTAAACGTAATAAATTCTTTTAATTGAGTTAAAAAGTAAAAAATTAAAAATTTTAAATGAAAAAACGGCATGATATGGCTTTACGAATCATGCGGAATATGGGCCAGACAGCGTGGTGACAGCATATCGTCTTAGTGCGCGGTCCTGCGCGGTAAAAAACAGAGCCACTAAAAACAGAGCCTTGTATCATAGGCCTGAGGACCCCAAATCTGTTGATCCGAAGGCTGTCTGTTGTGCTGCCTGCATCAGACGTCCGGAACGGGTGACCAATGGACATACCATACGTCCCTGTATTAGTCAAAAAGCGTAAGACGCAGTTCCATGGACTCCTTTTACGGGGGTGGTAAACAGTTGCGTTAATAGACCGCAAGAATCACCGTCTTGTATCAAAATCATGGTTTATGCTGTATATTACCCGCGATTACAATGGGCAATAAAAGCATCTTCTTTGCCCATAATGAAGAGATCAATCCCATCGGTTAAATGGTCCAGGCTGGCCAGAATTTTCTCTTTTTCGTTGGGATGAAAAGAATGTAAAACATAATCACTGACACCACGCTGATCGGCCGGACGATCAATGCCAATGCGAATGCGATCGTAATCAGGGCCCAAAACGCTGTGGATGCTTTTTAACCCATTGTGGCCACGGGCACTGCCCCCTTTTTTCAGACGCATCTGTCCGCAGGGCAAATCTAGTTCATCATGGATGACTAAAAAACGCGCATTGGGATAGTGGCGATACAAGGGGGATACGGCCTGGCCGGATACATTCATATACGTTTGGGGACAGCACAACACAATTCTTTGATGGTCTACGATACCTTGGGTCAAAAGGGCATCTTTTTTACTGATCCATGGGGGAAACATCCAATGCTTTTGCAACGCATCCATGGCCCAAAAACCGATGTTGTGTCGGTGATTGGCGTATGCTTTTCCCGGATTTCCCAACCCTATGATCACCCAGTCCATCATCTGTTTTGTTGCTGGTTGCTTATCCATTTTTACAATAAAACAACGTCTGGAGCAAATGGGGTTGACTGTTTTGTTCAGGGGGCTAGCTTTTGGATGGGGGTAAAGTATGTTATTTTAAAGAAACAACAGACAAAATCAAGGATCCCGCTGTGTGTGGTATAGTAGGAATGGTTCATTTTGAATCGGTAATGACAGCACTGGTGCCTGCGTTGCGCCGATTAGAATATCGAGGATATGATTCTGCAGGCATTGCATTGCTGGATAAAGGAGAATTAACCCGATATCGGGTTGTGGGGGTACTGGATCAATTAACAGGTGATATTCCCCAGGATTGGGACGCCAAAACGGGCATGGGACACACCCGATGGGCCACCCATGGAGAACCCTCTGTTCGTAATGCGCACCCCCATTTCAGTCGTCGTGTGGCCATTGTGCATAATGGCATTGTGGATAACTTTCAGGTTTTGAAACAACATCTTCAGGACAAGGGGTATACCTTCGCAAGCGATACAGATACAGAAGTCATTGCCCATTTAATCGATTCGTATCTGGATCGGGGACACGATCCTGTTTCTGCTTTTTCCATTGCGATCCAACAATTAGAAGGCAATTTTGCCATTGCATGCATGATGACCCATTGGAAAGACGCCCTGTTGGTGGCACGCCGTGGTACACCGCCATTGTTGGTGGGTAAGGGGATCAAGGGGTACAGTATTGCCTCTGATGCTTTGGGTTTGGTGGATGTATCTGATCATTTGGCCTATTTAGAGGGCGATTCGTGGGCAGTGGTTACCCAAGATTCTGTTGTGGCTTATGATTTTTTGGGTCAAGAAAAGCCGTTGAATTGGCAAAAACAAATGGTTCATCATCAGCATTGCAATCAAGGGGAATATACCCACTTTATGCGAAAAGAAATCGATGAACAGCCCCATGTGATTGCACGATTGTTGTCTGAACCTACCCCTAGACTGGACCAATTATATCCCGATTTAAAGCATGTATCGTTGTTGGGATGCGGAACGTCGTTTTATGCCGCATGGATTGGAAAATATGTATTGGAACATCGATATGGTGTGACGCTGGAATTGGCATCCGAATTTTCCTATCGCCACGCCATTATGAGTCCAGGGGTTACTTTGGCGCTCTCCCAATCGGGCGAAACGGCCGATACGTTAAAAGCCGTGGATTATGCTAAAAATCAAGGGCAAAAACTGATCAGTGTGGTGAATGCCCCTTACAGTTCTCTGGCACGCTGTTCTGACCATGTATTGGATATGCAGGCTGGCCCAGAAATTGGGGTGGCGTCCACCAAAGCCTTTACCGCACAGTTGTGGTTGTTGTTTGCTTTGGCGGGCATCACGCCAGATCGCGCGCAACACTTGCCACACAGCATGAAGCAGGCATTACTTTTGGCCCCCGATATTCGCCGTTGGGCCACAGCGTTGGCCGATGCATCCAATATGCTGTACTTGGGACGTGGTGTCAGTTATCCCGTGGCACTGGAAGGCGCATTAAAAATGAAGGAATTATCCTATATTCACGCAGAAGGTCTGGCGGCAGGAGAACTAAAGCACGGTTCATTGGCGCTGGTGGATTCGACCATACCTATTATTTTTCTGGCACCCCACGATAAAATTTTTGACAAAACCTTGGGCAACATCCATGAAATTATTGCGCGCAAAGGACGATTGTATGTCATCACGGATCAGGCAGGGGCTGAAAAAATGCCGGCCGTTGGTTTGACACAGTGTTTGATCTTGCCTGACGCACCTGATCCCATTTTTAATCCATTCACTCAGACAATGGCTTTACAGTTATTGGCGTATTACACGGCTCTGGAGCGCGGGTGTTCCATCGACAAGCCCAGAAATTTGGCCAAATCCGTGACCGTAGAGTAAGGCTGTGATGACAGGGGGGTGGCACCATTTTTCCACCATCTTTGATCTGTTGGATGCGTGGTTTCCCACTCGGCCAAAGGTGGTGGCTGTGGCCTTATCTGGTGGGGTGGACAGCATGGCGTTGACGGCTATTTTAAACCAGTGGGCAGCAGAATCTGTCACCATCATACCCATGATTGTGGATCATGGACTGCGCCCAGATTCTGGACAAGAGGCCCAACATGTGGAACACATGGCTCGTCATTGGGGATTAATCCCCATGGTTTTGTCCTGGAAACACCCGCCAATGACCACAGGGTTAATGGAGCGTGCACGCCATGGACGTTATGCGGCTCTGGCACTGGCCTGTCACCACAGGGGCATAGAGCACCTTTTTGTGGCCCATCACCAAGATGATTGCTTAGAAACCGCGTGGATGCGTCAAGAAATGAATGGACCAGAATATGGTTTGTCCGGGATATCAGCCATCACCATGCGTTACGGGGTCACGATTTTACGCCCCCTTTTGGGTATACCAAAAGAACACCTGGAATACAGTATGAGAGCGTACTCTGTGCCGTGGGTGAATGACCCCACCAATAGTAATCTGCATTTTCAGCGCACCAGGGCAAGACGCGTTGTGCAAAATTGGACCATGACCGAAAGACATTGTGCCGTGAAAACCCTGAACAGGCGGGCTGAAAAACGCCGTATGGATGAACGGGTATTGCGCCATTTAACCCCAACAGAGCATGGGGTGGGGTATGTTTTGGTTCACGATTTCAATCCGCTGATGGCGTTACAACCATCGGATGGTACGATATGCCTTCAGTCATGGATACACAGTTTTACTTTTGGCCCTGTACCCCGTTTACCAGCACAGTATCGATTGTGGCAGGTGTTGTGCCATTGCTTTTCTGCACCCTTTGGGCGTCCTGGTCGCGTGATCGCCACCTTTGGTGGATGTATTTTTGTGCGCCATCACCAGCAATTGTGGATATTTAGGGAGCATGCCCGCATTCAGACCGAACCGGTCAATGCCTGGGACCAATTTTGGGATGATCGAATTTTTTCCCTTTCTCCCCAGTGGGTTCAACGTGGACCTTATTCATCACAAGGATCGTGGAAGCAGAGGTTTTTGGGGATGTCTCTGCCTCAATCATGGGGGGCACCCCATTTACAGTACCGGCCATGCAGCTGGGCTTACCCTCATTTTACAACCATAAAGGAACGGATACCTGTACAGCAATGGATAGATTATGGGCGTATTTCTATAGGTGTTCCCACAGAGGTGGCTCCATAAATTTCTTCTATTTCGGCATTCGTCACGGCTATGCATCCGTGGGTCAAATCGTATGGAATAGTCTTTGGGCAGTGCACCCCCCATGCACGATTGGGTTGACCGTGAATCATGATGTCGCTGCCGGCGGAAAGCCCTCTTTTTTTGGCCAACGCGATGTGATGGTCGTGGGGATAATCGATTTTTAGAGACAAATGGTACTGGCTTTTGATATTTTTATAACAAATGGTATACATTCCTTCGGGCGTTTTTCCGTCCCCTTCGTATTCTTTGGCTCCTGTGGGGCAAAATCCCAGATGAATGGTATAGGATTTTAAACATTTGCCTTGATGGTATACTTCTAAAACCCGCTCTTTTTTTTGACCAAAATATAGTCAATGGATGGAAAAGGAGATGATATTTTTTTTTTAAAATACAAAAATGGTGACATAAAAATCAATGCATAAATAAAAATGCGCAAAAAATTGGGTATTGTGAATTTGATATCAGAAAACTTCATTGTCTGGGGTGCCTTATTCCATGATGATGGAAACCACCGCACTGGACAATGCGCCCGCCAATACACTGGCCACCAATGCCAAAGAACACATCTTAACAATCTCGTTGGTGCGCGAAGGAGCCAGCGCGCCCAAGCATGCAATTTGAATGCCAATGCTGCTGATATTTGAAAAAGCGCACAAACTAGGTAATAAAATGGTCAATGTGCGTGGTGATAATGGACCGTAAATGCCCTGGGAAATATTGGCAATGGCCACCCATTCGTTTAACAGAGTCTTTTCGCCTAAAATGGATCCAACCGTTAAACCGTCCGACCAGGAAATGCCCATGCACCAAGATAAAGGGGAAAACGCATACCCCAACATCGACTGAATGGTTATGGTTTGATTCAACAGCAACTGGGTGATGCTGCCTAAGACTTGGTTTGCCATGTTTACAAGCGCCACCAAAGCCAGCATGGTGGCCGCAATCATCATCATGATGTTCCAGCCATCGCTGGCACCACGGGTGATGGCCTGCATGATGTTTTGAAATACATAGGGATTTTCGCATTCTCCGTTGGTTAGTTTTTCCCCTGCGGGCATCATATATTCTGCGATCATCAAGGATGCCAGGATATTGGTCACAGCCGATGCCACCAAATGGATCAATAGGGTGTCTTGGTTCGTTCCACCCCCAGATAACACCTGACTGTACAATACAAAAATTGTTGAAACGCTGGTGGCCATGCCTGCGGTAATCAGGGTAAACAGCTCATTCTTTGAAAAGTGTTGTAAATAAGGACGCACCAACAGGGGGGTGTCGCTTTGCCCTAAAAACAATTTGCCGGCCAAGGCCGTGGCCAAACCACCACCGATCAATTTGGTTTTGGTAATCCCTTTTGAAATGCTGCGCACCATACGGGGCAACAGACCCGTGTGAAACAACACCATGGAAATGGACCCCATGACTACAATGGTGGGCAGGGCTTGGAACAGTAAAATAAAGGGGCTGCCTTTTCCTGGTAGCGGCACAAAGGGGGCTGGTGCGCCACCAATATAACCAAAAACAAAGCTGGTTCCTGCACGTACAGATTCTTGTAATCCTTCCAGTCCTTGTCCAAAGCGTTTCAAGAGGGGGGATAAGCCAGGTGCCTTTAAAAAAACCCACGTCAACACCAGATGCATGATCAGCAAAATACTGATTTTTTTAATGTTTACAGCCTGAAATCGACCTAATGCCCACGCCAATACCATAATTAGGCACGCACCCAGTAATCCCTGCATCGTTTTTAGATATCGTATAGAGTGCTTTCAGCATACGCCCGAGTGATGACAATCACAACGGTTTTTTAACGGGTTTGGTTTTGGTGGGCGCAATAGGGATTGAACCTATGACCTCTACGATGTCAACGTAGCGCTCTTCCGCTGAGCTATGCGCCCCACGCAAATATCCTATCATCGCCGCAGACACAATGCAATACACCCAGTGAAGGACCTCCACAACAATAGGTTGAATACAACAAAGAAAAAGACCTATAACAATGGGTAAACCTTTGCCCACGCCACCCGGAGGATCGCGTAAATGTATCGGTAATATTCTAATAAAATGATTGTGACAAATCGGGATCCTGTATATTTTTTGATGACAATGGGGTGGGGAATGATTTCAACGTTTTTCCAGTGCTGACTGGCCCATATCAAGCATCGTGGCATATGATAATCGGATGTCACCAGGCGAACAGATCGAATATGATTTTTCACCATCCAGTCATAGGATAATAGGGCATTTTTTTCTGTTGTTTCTGCGGTATCAAAGGTAATAAAAGGCGATTTACCTGGGCGAAATCCGTGATATCGCCCTGAAATGTGTAATTTAGGGGCCAAACCAAGTCGATACAGGGCAATGGCCATTTTTTCTCGATCAATTTCTCCGGTAAAAATAACAATGGCATCGGTTTTTTTCCAAGATGGCGTGGGGGTCTGACCAATCATGATGGGAAATACAATAAGACCTGCACCCAACGTCACCAGACCAAGGGCGATCATCCAGCGCAGCGCAGAACGAATCCATTGTGTCACAAGAATTTTGATGGCTTGGGTCATCGTGTGCGGTGCAACCATCATCAAAATAAGGGCATATTGGTATGGTGTTGAGCACACTGGCTGTGATTAGTGTATCCTTTTTATGAATAGGAATCAAAAGTTCCCGGAATACAGGGGAAATTCTTGGTCTTGAATCGCCGCGTTATTTTTGGTATAGTACAAAGGAATGGGGGTCATAGCTCAGCTGGGAGAGCGCTACAATGGCATTGTAGAGGTCGGCGGTTCGATCCCGCCTGGCTCCACCACCCCATTTTTACTCCACATGTTTTCATTAGCACTGGTTCTTGCCACTAGAAGCCTAGGCTTTTTTGTACACAGCAGGGTGCCCTGTGTGACACCTTTTGGCTATAGGTCTGTGGGGATTATTGTGTTTTTTCGCAATAGGATTGAATCCAAGCGTGATCAGAATGTTCCAACACATGATGACCAATGGTTTGCGTGGTCTCATGGCCCTTTCCAGCCACCAGCAGAGCATCGCCGGGCTTTAAGCGACTTATGGCATGGGCCAGCGCTGCAGACCGAGGAGAAATGGATTGCGCATCAGGACATCCCACCAAAATATGTTGACGAATATCGGCAGGATCTTCTCTTCTGGGATTATCATCGGTAACCACGACCCAATCGCTGTACTTTTGGGCAGCCTGTCCCATCAAAGGCCGTTTCAGGGCGTCACGATCTCCTCCGCAACCAAATACAATGCCTAATTGACCTGGCGTGCTAGGACGTAATGCCCGTAACGCCATTTCAATGCCTTGAGGAGTATGGGAATAATCCACGTAAATATGAGCACCATTGTATTGGGCCACATGCTCCATGCGTCCCAGCACAGGAGTTAGATTGGGTAAAACTGGAATCAGTTCATCCAATGTTCCGCCCGTGCATACAAAAGCCAAAATGGCCGCCAATACATTATGGATTTGAAATCCCCCAATCAGCGGAATCTCGCTTTTCCACTGATGTCCCATGACATCAAACAAAACCTGTTGACTGTTAAAGCTGCGGCTGATGATGCGATAGGTTGCATTGTCTGCACCAGAAACGGCGCCTGTATCTTGGCCATATCGGATGACAGAAACATTGGATTTGATGCGCTTTTGGTCATGGGTGAATAGGGGGATGGTATTACTGATCAAGGCAAATGCTGGACCATCGATCATACTGTGGGTAAACAGACGCCATTTTGCTTGCCAATAGGCGTATAAATTACCATGATAATCCAAATGATCTTGGGCAAAATTGGTAAAAATGGCCACAGGAACACGCAAAGGATTCAGACGCTCTTGGGCCAAGGCGTGGCTGCTGGCTTCGAATACGGCATGATCAACGCCATGGTCTTTGTACCAGGACAATGCGTGATACAGGATGGGTTGGGGTTGAGTGGTCATGCCATCGTGCATGGCAAATGGTGGTGTCAACGCTGGACTGGAAAACAGACCAATGGTACCAATAGAGGCATTGGGTTTGTTAGTCAGATTCCACAATTGGTGCAATATATGAGCCACGGATGTTTTGCCATCGGTTCCTGTAATGGCGACACGGTGGGTGGGCAATGACCCGTAAAACAAGGGGTAAATCATGGACAACGCCTGGTAAAAATCTGGAACAATCAGTAAAAAGTGCTCTGGTACATGCCGTAAAGATTGCACCATGGCATGATCGACAAGCATGGCTTGACATCCCTTGCTGATGGCTTGGTTTATAAAATCAGGAATAGATCCCTGACAGCGTGGCAAGGGCATAAATAGGTGGTGTTCTGTGGCCAAACGACCGTCATGGGTCAACGCACGTAATGATACGGTTCTGGTATCGGGGGTCTCTGAAAGACCCAGTTTTTGTCTCAGCGTGTTTAAATCAATCATATGCCGTTTCCTGTTTTATTTTGGCTGTCCCATAGTTTTTTATACAGACCATTGGATTCCAAAATCAAGGTATCATGATGCCCATCCTGCACAATCCGGCCATGTTCAAACACGATGATGCGGTCCATTTTGGATAACGTGGATAATCGGTGGGCAATCATCAACGTCGTGGCCTTGGTTTCCAAAAACAGACGGTTCAGAGAATCTTGAATCAATCGCTCTGTTGGGCTGTCTAGGGCCGATGTGGCTTCGTCCAAAATGATAATAGGGGCGTGTTTTAACAGGGCGCGGGCTATGGCCAAGCGTTGACGTTGTCCCCCTGACAGCTTCATACCACGTTCCCCTAATATGGTGTGATATTGGTCTGGCATGGCCATGATGTCGTTATGGATGTGGGCTTTTTGACAGGCATTGTGAATTTGGTCTGTGCTGGCATGGGGGTTCACCATGCGAATATTGTCCTCAATGGTGCGATGAAAAAAGGGAATGTCTTGGGGGATCAGGGCAATGTGCTGGCAAACCGATTCTTGGGTTATGCCGGAAATGGGGATGTCATCCATTAAAATATCACCACCACACAGAGGAAAATACTTTAACAGTGATTTGATAAAAGTCGACTTTCCTGCGCCAGATGGGCCCACAATACCGACTTTTTCCCCTGGCATAATGGTGATGCTTAGGTTTTTTAATATCATGTTTTTTGAATCGTATCCAAAAGACACACGACGGTATTCTATTTTTCCCTTCACCTGTGATAGGGACGTTAATCCGTCTTCTGCTTCCCCAGGATTCAGCTGGATAAACGAATAAGCTGCCTTTAATGCAGCCCATTTTGGATTGCACAAAAAGACGACATTATCGATCAGCTCGCTTAATGTTTTATGCAGTTGCAAGGTCACAATGGTGACAAAGGCAAATTCTCCTGGAGAAAGAAAACCTTTTCGATATAAATCAGCCGCCAACGTAATTTGCACAATGCCCATAGACACTACCAATAAGGTATCCGTCACATCCACGTAATAGGCATGATATTTGCGGCTGTTGCCTTCGTAACGGCTCCATTTTTTTAATATGGGGGTTATTTTCAAAGCAAACTCCCACGATAATTTTCCCATGGTTTTGATGCTGAACACATTGGCAATGGAATCATTGATGGTGCCAAAGGCTTCTTGTCGCACGCTGGCGCACTCTTTTTCCGCATCCATTTGCCGTTTCACAAACAGACCAACGAGGGGTACATAAATGGCGGTAAAAATCAATAAAACAACGCTGGCGTGTATGCTGACAGTAAACAGGTAAATTAACGAGAGCACGACAAGAAAAACATGGGATACGGTATAAAATAAACCATTGATCAAGCCAATCAAGCTGTCCTGAAAATCTTGAATTTTTGCTGCAATTTCCCCAGAACGATTGCTGTCAAACCACGATAAAGAGTGACGCATCACTTGGGTGTAAACCGTTTCCGTCACCGCTTGCACAATGCGTGGTTTGTAAAACACACCCATCAGTTTTTGTAAAAAATGCACCACATGGTGCATGGTTTTGTGAATAACGAAATAGATCAACAGCGCGATCATTGGGGCGTGGGGATTTTCACGCACCGAATCGATGACGTGTCTTAATTGAGAATCCACTTCTAGGCGAAACAGTGCGGAAAGAAATGCAATCACCAAAAGTCCAAGAAAATACCAGGCATATTTTTTGGCAAACAAACGATAAAAATCAGTCAATTTTTCTGGCAATTCCGCTGGAATAATGATGTTCACGGGGTAAATCTCCTATTCAAAAATCGAAACATTGATTCAAAAAGATCCATGTTATCTGGGGCAGGGTACACGATAAAAGATTGTTTTAGATGAATACAGGCCACTTATTCCTCTGCCTCTTGATCCACCATGAGCGCTAAATCATCATCGGCATTGGTCCAAACGGATTGAACATCGTCCAAATCTTCCAGCGCATGAATTAATTTCATGATGGATATGTGCTGGTCCGGGTCTAAGGGATGGGGCATTTTTGCCTGCCAAGACAAGGATGCTTTTAATGGTTGTTTAAATTTTTCTTCCAACGCTTCTCGTAACGTCAAAAATTGATCGCGCCCACAGATGATGCGTTGAATCTGGGTCTGACCATGATCACGCTCTTGGATATCCAGAGCACCATGATCCAAAGCATACTCCATCAAGGCCATGGGATCTTGGTCTGCGTATTCAATCACACCATAATGATCGAATAAAAAGCCCACATCGGCCAACGATCCTCCATGTTTCGAAAGGGCTGTGCGGACATCGCAGGCGCTGCGGTTTTTATTATCCGTCAGCACATGAATGATCAGGGCCGTATTGCCTGGACCTCTGCCTTCGTAATACAGGGAATCGTAATGCTCGGCCGTTTCGCTGGCTTTTGAAATCGCCCGATCAATGGTGTCTTTTGGCACATTGGCAGATCGACATTGAAACAGGGCGTTACGCAATCGGGGATTGGTGTCGGGATCGGGACCAGCTGTTTTGGCTGCCACAGTGACTTCTCGCAATAATTTTGTAAATCGTTTTGCGCGTTTGGCGTCTTGGGCACCTTTACGATGCATAATGTTTTTAAATTGAGAGTGTCCTGCCATAGAAAAATTCTGCCAATGGGCTGATACCTTCTATGGTATCGGCAAGTTTGCCCCGATGTCAAAAGCATCTGTTGTTCATTGAAAAACAGAGCTATAATCAGACATCTATTTTTCCATAGTTTTGTTCATCGTCATGAATCATTATTTTTGGGTATTGCCTGGAACAGAGGCCTTTGCTTTGTATGACGCTCTGCCAGAATCCTGTATTTTCGAAGGGGACCATGGACACTGGCATGTGGATTATTATTGTCCCCTTGAATACCCACTGGATCAGGATTTTTTATCAAAACATCCTGGGTTTCAGCTGAATGTTTTACCCCATCAAGATTGGGTGCTTGAATCAGCATTGGCAACGCCGCCTGTGGTGGTGGGGCAATTTTATGTGCATACACCGGATTACCCTTCCTCGTCCGAACATGCGTATCCATTATGCGTGTCGGCCACCACGGCTTTTGGCTCGGGTCATCACGCCACAACCCAAGGTTGTTTGCAATTAATCCAAGATATTTGGGCAGCTGGCGGTTGGAACAAAGCCCTGGATTTTGGATGTGGATCTGGCATTTTGGCGCTCGCCATGAATGCTTTAAATCCTGGATCAACGGTGGGGATCGATAACGATGGGGATGCCCTGGTGGTGGCACGGGATCATGCCCACAGGAATGGGTATCCCACAGAATTTTTGCATGACCACTGTGTGCCCCAAGGTTATGAATTTGATTGCATTGTGGCCAATGTATATGGGCCCATTTTAATGGATTTGGCCCCCACCTTTTCTGGTGCATCCAATGTGGTGTTATCCGGTATTTTACAGGTTCAGATGGATGATGTCTTACAGGTGTATCGCTCCTTGGGTTGGGTTTTGGAAAAAGAGATACACACCAACGAGTGGGTGTCCTTGTGGTTGAAACAATAGAATCTGGCGGATCGTCCAGTCATCACAATCGGGTGTCCATCCCAACCCCAAAAGATTACGATGTGGTGGTGGTGGGGGCTGGAACAGTGGGAATGGCTGTGGCTGTGGCGTTGCACCATGCTGGGTTTTCTGTGGCCCTTGTGGACCAGAGCCCCGATCAGCCCATACCCTCTGAGCTCGTATCGTCTAAATGGTTTGCCCTTGGCGCAGATATCCTGTTTTGGTTTAAAGAACTGGGATTTGATTTGTCCTATCTGCCCATTACTCACCTGTCTTTATCTTGTCAAAATCAAAATGATGCCATTATTTTGGACGCATCAGAGGCGAATGAACCCTTTTTAACAGGTGTGATCAGCAGCGGCATTCTCCACAGCCAAGGTCGGTCATTGTGTCAACCAATCCATCGATTTTTCTCTGCAACCATTGCGTCTTGGCATGACGAACAACGTGTTTGGCAATTGGATTTATCCGATGGTCAAAGAATGGCAACCCCTTTGGTGGTGGGGGCCGATGGAGCACATTCGGGGGTTCGTGCTTTTTTTGATCCTGTGGTGGCGCGTTTCGATTTTCGACAAAAAGCCTATGTGTTTCGATTGAACGCTGTGCCCTCTGGATGGTCGTACGAACATTTTTTTCCCAACGGATCGCTGGCCGTTTTATCCTTGAATGATGGCAAAGGGGCAGGCATTTGGATCGGACCAGCCCATCAGGTTGGGGATCACCATGCCATCCAATCCATGATTCAATCGGATTTGGGGCTGGACAGCATCATTTCTGATGTCAGCGGAACATTCGACGTTGGTGGCCATTGGGTTTCAAAAAAATGCTTTCATCGGGCCGTTCTGGTCGGAGATGCCGCACACGCCATTCATCCCATTGCGGGACAGGGACTAAATTTAGGATTACGCAATGGACGTGTGTTGGTCGACCATATAATCCAGCGCAGACGGTTAGGCCTGGATTGGGGGTTGGGCCTGGATTCATTGCGCCATTCTTGGGGGCTAAGCACCATGTCTATGCAATGGGGTACGTCTGCTTTGGTGGGGGCCTTGTGCGGATCGCATGCCCCTTGGTGGTGGTCTGTTGGTCAAAAGCTGATGGGGCAATCTTGGGCCAGAACATGGTTGATTCATACAGCGGCTGGAAAAATGATAAAAAACAATCCATTTTCCAGTTTCTTTAGGAATGTTTAAGGGGGTTGAGCATTCCCCACTGGATGAAGCTGCGGTCTTTTGTACAAACATTACAAAAATGGCATTCTAACCATCCAATATGGGAATTCACACTCAACATAATGGTTCTTTTGAATATCCTTGCGCACCATGCATCAACAGTGTCAAAGGGTTCAAAAGATCTGGTGTATATTGATGTGCTGTGTCCGTGCTACCTGTTGCCTGACAAAAAGGAATGATTTCCATACAGTGATTCCATGGTAAATGAACCATACACAGGACAATAGGGGTACAATAGGGCGAATGTTACCACTGGTTTTGTAAAATAAACGGTTTTGAATTGGCCAAGCAGAGACCCAGGTCTTCGTCCGAAAGGGTCACATCGTGTTGTAAAAATGCAGCCTTTAGGGTGTTCCACATTAATGCAGCCACGGTCATGGGGCCCACGCCGCCCGGAACTGGACTGTACGATTGTACGCACGCGTACACATCGGGATGCACGTCGCCTGTTAATCCTTGATCGGTGCGATGAATGCCCACATCCACCACAATGGTCTGACTGTGCACGTATTCTGGGGTAATCAAATGTCGCGCCCCTGTGGCCACAAATAAAATATCAGCTTGACGGGTCACAGACGCCACATCAGTAGTATGGCTGTGGCCAATGGTTACGGTGGCGTGATGATCGAGCAGTATTTTTGCCAACGGGCGTCCGACCAAATGCGATCGCCCCACAATCACACAATGGCGTCCTTGTACGCTGATGCC
>Ga0194118_10004778_pt1 | contig 14571 bp, 19 predicted proteins | sample TA2MahsurfametaG_2_FD_148662 | JGI IMG/M metagenome (GOLD analysis project Ga0194118, IMG submission 148662) | Freshwater microbial communities from Lake Tanganyika, Tanzania - TA2015013 Mahale N5 surface | ecosystem: Environmental > Aquatic > Freshwater > Lake | place: Tanzania: Lake...
AGGCAGCGCTGAGAAGAGAAAGATTCGAATGAAGAAACAGCCCACGCGATTGAATTTCCAGTAAATTTTCACTAATCTTAGCATGTTAAATAAAATATTTATATCACTGGCTTGTTATAGAGACCCCGAGATTGTACCTACAGTTCGCGATGCATACAATAAGGCGCAAAATAAACATCTCTTAGTTTTTGGTGTTTATGCACAAATGGCGCCCACAGATGAAAAAATAGACCTTAGTTTCGTAAAAGATCAAGAACAAGTCCGATTATTAGTGAAAGATAATACAAAAGCCCGTGGTCCAAGTTATGCAAGATATATAATTTACAATAAATTATATAAAGATGAACTCTATTATTTACAAATTGATAGTCACACCAGGTTCGCAGAAAACTGGGACACAGAGTTAATTGCAATGCACGCCAAATTATCCGCCAATAGTGTAATTAGCACATACCCAAAAGGCTATCAACTTCGCCAAGATGCGAACCTACCAATAAGTGAAAAGATGAACATACTTAAATTCAAAAAAATCCGCGATGGTATCCCAATCTTCAACACTGCAACTATTCCACAAGAAGCTAAACCAAGGCGCAATTATTTTTGGGCAGCGGGCTATAGCTTCTGCTATGGGGCAATTTTTAAAATAATTCCGTTTGATCCTCATTTGAAGAATCTTTTTTGGGGGGAAGAGTTCTTGATGTCACTGCGTTTTTTCACGAACAATATAAAAATATATTCTCCCAATCGGCATATTATTTATACATTATGGACGCGAAATTATCGTCATACATTTTGGGAATTAAAAGAGAAAATGAATGGAAAATTTGAGACCTATGGCTTTCTTAGTTTTTTGCGTTTGTGCTGTATTGCAAATCTTCTTCCAAATAACACTAGTCTTTTTCAGAAATTGGAGCCAAAATTTAGAGATGAAATAGAAAAATATGGGGTTGGAAATAAGAAGACTACGGATGATTTTTATTCCCGCGTTGGAATAAAAGAGTTTATTAGTAAAGAGGATTACAATAAAATCATTCAAAAAATTTACTTTTCTCTAAAAATAAACTTATAATCATTCATAATAATAATATTATTATGAATATCGAAGGAATACCTTTAGTATTATCCAATTATAACATTGAAGTAACCCCCATAAATTCCTATTTATTTATCATGTTTTTCCTCCAGAGGTGCCAATTAGTCGGCAATATTATTCGTATTTTTATACCGGAATGCAAAGATTGCATGAAATATGGGATAAAATATTGTATTCTTGAAAGCAATTTTGGTGATCTACTACGAAAAATACGCGAATTCAAGCGTGAATTCCAGCAAGACGAAATTATTACGGAAATAATGACTTTCATAAGGGCGTCCATGGATAAACAACCAAACTATCGTAAAATAGAATATGACCTCAATGAATTGAAAATACAAAACTTGGTAATGAATTTTACAACTATAGATGAAATAATTGAAAATATTGATAAAAATATGATAAAAGATGAAGATATTAGTAATTTCAAAAATCAATTTTACAATTATTTGGGTGTGAAAAATATGGAGCGAGAATTGATGAAATTAGATATCAGTTGGTTTGTTTATAAACAGTCAGATAATAAACCCAATGAAGAGCTCTATAATTTTGTTCAGAAATGGTTTATTTTGTGAATATATTGGTTTTCGGCATAAAAGTATTGATTGCCCTAAATTTTTCATCCTGGAGCTGTTTTTTCTTACTTTCTTTATTTTGATCTTTGAATTTGAATATAATATCATCCACTTGAGGCTTTTGAAGCCCTAAATCGAGTGTCTTTTTCAATGGGGCAGCTGTTATTCCGCCCATTTTATCGCCCTTATGTGGTATTTTCAAATCAAAAAGAGAGGGAGAAGTATGAGGTTTATTATCAATTGCCAATCTTTGGAGTGCTCCTCTATCATTTTCAATACTGAGCATTGTATTGAAATCATTTTTCCCCCATTCAATTTGCAGAGCATTTGGATAAATATATTTTACAGTGAAGCCATTATTTTTCAATAGGTAAATCATATATTGGATACAATTGGCGAAGTTATATGTGGGTTTTCCAATGATAAAATCAGGCACAACATAAAGTGAGAATGGATCGTCACGAACAACACTGGATTGAATACGGTGATAGCATTTCTCCAATATTTCTTCGTAAATAAGTAGCCGCCCTTTTTCTCTTTCATGGATGAATTTTTTTATTTCATTCACATTATACATATATTATTATTCTTATAAGAATAATATATAAAAAAATCGCCACATATTTAAATAAAATGAGGAAGAACCATTTTAAAAAACTACTAATATCCGGGGGTGGCGTAAAAGGGCTGGCAATTTGCGGGACTCTAGAATGGCTACAAGAAAATACAAAAATACTGGATTCTGTCGAAGAAATTTATGGCAGCAGTATTGGAGCCTATATCGGATTTTTTATGGGGCTGGGAATTTCATTCAAAAATATTGCGGAAATCTTTGAAATTGATTTGATGGAATTAGTTGATATTGATATCAAACTTTTCTTAGAAGAATTTGGGTTTGATAAAGGCACTAAATTTTCTAATCTGCTAAAAGCCACAATTAAAATACAGGGATATTCTCCAACAATGACATTTGAAGAATTCCAGAAAATTTCGAAATATAAATTATTTGTATCTGGAACAAATATAAGTAAATCTAGAATAGAATATTTTTCAGTGGATACACACCCCCAAATGGAAGTAACAATGGCGCTTAGAATATCAGGGAGCTATCCAGTGGCATTTACACCCATAAAAATAGGAGATGATCTATATGCCGATGGCGCAATCATTTCACCTCTTCCATGTGATTTGATTAAAAAAGAAGACAAAAAAAGAACACTTTGTATTGTAAATCATCGTTCTATTACGCAAAATAATACGGATACTTTACATTCATATATTTTATCAGTTATATCTTGCATTATTGATAGCTTAACTGATAAAAATGTGGATTATATGAGACATGTAATAACTCTACAATATCCATTGCACGCCATGGATTTTGGGATATCAATGGAAGAAAAAATAAAAATGATTGAATATGGAAAAGAAAGAGCCCAAGAATGGTGGAAAAAAAATATATAATAAATTATGAAGAATATTTTGTACTTATTATTTATTCTTATAATTTCATTTTGTTTTCTTTTTTTGAAAAAAAGAGAAATAGAGGGCTTTGAAGGAAAACAAATCCCAAGAATTATTTGGAGTTATTGGGATAATCCAGAAGTTCCCGATTTTGTTGCAAAATGCCGCAAAAATTGGGCAAAATTCGCGCCCAATTATGAAATCCGCTACTTAAACAAGAATAATATAGGTGACTATATTACGAATATGCCAGACAATTGGCAGAGTCTTCCTCCTTATCGACAAGCTGATGTGCTTCGGCTTAAATTATTGGAAAAGTATGGTGGCATATGGATGGATGCAAGTATATTATTAATGGAAAACCCGGATAAATTTGTTGGTGGCGATGTTACATTATTTACAACACCTAGCACAAACAATAATGACCCCGTTTATGAAAATTGGTTTATTGCTAGCACTAAGAATAATGAAATTATAAAGAAATGGATAGCTGAAGTAGAAAAAGCCATTAAAGATCCAGACGCATACCTTGAATCATCTAGTGAATATAATAAAAAATTAGTAAATATTCCGAAATATTTAATTTGTCATTTAGCTTTGAGAAATATATATGATAACAACAAAAATTTATTTAAAAATGGTAAATATATCGATAGTAATTCAACCGCATTTTACGAGCATAATAAATATAATTGGAAAGATGTAGGGATGAATGCTTTTAATAAAGATTTCAGCATTCATCCAGAAAGATTAATGATTAAATTAAGAGGCAGTGATAGAAAAAGTGCCAATCAAAATGAAGTAGAAGTTCCCGCAATTCTTATTGCATAAATCTCAACATATCTTCAGCGGTTCTATTACCACTATATTCTCTTGGGTTACCATTTCTGGGTCCTCTTGGATAAAATCGAATCGTGGGGAATCCTTGAATATCATTTTTTTGTGCTATTTCTTGATTAGCATCACAGTCAATCATGTGTGCTCTACCTCTTGCCATCTGCATTAATTTTTCAAATTCCGGCTTTGCATTTCTACAGTGACCGCACCAAGGGGCATAAAAAAATATCATGCTAGGTTTATCAGATGACATTATTTCTTCGGTATTATCATTGTTTCGCATAGGTTCCATTAGCGCATCTTCAAATTTTTTATCTGAATCTTCAAAAGACTCTATTTGCATCATTGGATAAGGCTGCATCATATTTCCATTTTGAACCGACACATTATACTGACGGCGAGGATAAAATATAGCAAAGAGTATAATTGCAAGTAGGATTAGGCAAAAAATAATCCAGAGGTAAGATTGATAGCCTCCATTAGCATTTCCAGATTTAGGTGCAGATAAACTATTTCCACGAGCCATTTTATTAATTATTATAGATATATTTTTTTTCTAAAAAAATATATATAATGGCTGAAGAAAAACTAGCCAAATTTTTATATGATGGATTATATCATATACATGAAATAACAGAAAATATAGATTTGAAGAAAACAAGCCAAGAATTTTTGAAAAACCAATTACCAAAAAAAATTGCAGAGTCTTATATTAAAATTCAGTATTCAAAAAATAATCCAGATACAATTGATGAAACATTCTTTTCATTCTTAAAATCACATGATAATTTTTTTTCTGAAATGAAAATCATAAATCTTGATGGCAAACAAGAACCATTAAAAACTCATTTAGATGAATATTTTAAAACAATGCATTCTAAATATAATGAGGATAAATTATTCTATTTTTACTTCCAATTGGTTCTCATGGAATTATTCTTAAATCAGCACAAAATTGAATTACCAAGAAAAGATTTGAAGGATCAATTGGAAGCCATTTTAAAGAATGAATGCATAATAGAGAAAAAAGAGCTAAAGACTTGTTTAGGTAAAAATTCTGATAAAATAGATGTTATAACCATGAGTAAATTAGGTGATCAAATTGATGAACAATGTAAGCCTGAGAGAGAGAAACTAGAACAATGTGTTTGGACTAATTTTTCCAAAGATAAATCTAAAAAATAATTAAATTCACAAGTATTCATATGGTGGAAAATATCTTCTACTATTTTTTCTAAATTATTTTGATTAAGAATAGGATCACAATTTATTCCTTTCAACCAAAATTTATTATTTTCATCTTCAACAATATCAAACTCCGTTAAGAGATATTCAATATCACTATAATTTTTGGAGTCGATTTTTGGAATAATATATTCTTGGACATTAAGGAGTGTTTCAAATAATAGCCTTTTATTTTCAATTTCAATTGGAGAATAATATGAGGAAATACTATTATCTTTTTTTACATAAAGAATATAAATACTTTCTATACCACTTTCAGAATTTGGTTGGATTCTGTCTTGAATAAGAAATGGAAAATTTGGTTTTGAATTTATTATAAAATTTTTCCCCATACAAACACTCATTTCTGAAGAACCATAATATTTTGGATAACAATTATAAAAATCAGTATCTTCTAACTCTAAGATATCCCAATCTCTCTCTTTTTTTATAATAATTGATGGAGCGTAATATTCACAATCCATTAATTTTTTATTTGTTTCAATCGAATTAAAAAAATCAGCAGCCTTAAAATTCCTGAATTCTATGCAATATTTTCCTGGGAATCGTGATGAACTAATTGAAATGTTTTTTTTATATGGATCATCCAAATATTCTCTCCAATATTTAAAATATTGGCGTTCTCCTTCTATTTTATTCATTATTTTTGTGGAAGAAACTAAAAAAACAAAATATTCGCAATTTTCAACCCTAAAGTTATTCCAATTCCAGCAACAACTGAAGAAAGAAAAACAACTTTTGTTATTTTATAATATTTAATTTTATTTTTTTTCTTTTTATATTTTTCTGGTTTAACATAATAATATTGTTGCTGCGGCTGATATAGCTGCTGAGGTGGCGGCTGAAGTGGCGGCTGAAGTGGCGGTTGAGGTGGCGGCTGATGTGGCGGCTGAGGTGGCGGCTGAGGTGGCGGCTGAGGTGGTGGCTGAGGTGGTGGCTGAGGTGGTGGCTGAGGTGGTGGCTGAGGTGGTGGCTGAGGTGGTGGCTGAGGTGGTGGCTTCCAACTTGGTGCTGGTCCAACAGCCATATCTCCAATATCAGCGGATTTATAAGATAATACTTTATTTAACTTATTCCGCAAATCTTCAGAAATATCTATTTTACCCATTATAATTTAGATTTAGAAGAAAAATAATAATAATATGATAATAATGAATAAAATTTCTGTAATAATCCATCATTCAAATTTACAAAATTATGAAATAAATAAAACTTTTCAAATAACCGCAATAAAGTCAATTGGAAATGGCGGTTATGGGTATATATTTCTAACTAATCAATATGATGTGATAAAAATTATACCAGAAAATCCAGATGAACCAAAAGAAGATTATACAGATTATCCAGAGGAATGCGTTATAAAAAAAATAATTGAAAATAAAAATCATTTTAAAATAAATAATAATAAATACGCAATTGGAAAAGTTATTCAAAATGAACCCATATTAACAAAAGATAAAATAATTCATCCAATCGAATTTATAATTAATACTCCAGGAATTGATGAAAAAGATATAAAACATAGTTCAATAATAACAAACCGGAAAAAACAAAAATTTGCAGTTTATGAAACAAACACAGTTATCATTATGCCTCATTATTTGTGTTTTTATAACTATATTGAATCATTTTCAAATAGAAAACCATTTAAATGCGAACAAACAATTTTATTTTTTCTGAGTAAATTAATACAAAGTATTGATGAATTATTATCAATCAATATTATTAATATTGATATAAAGATGAATAATATTATGTTTGACAAAAAAATGGATATGAAAATCATAGACTATGGACTAACAAAATCAGCCAATAATTTTTATTCAAAAATAGAAACAGATGTTAAATATTATGCTTGGTCTAATAATCCAGAATTTACTTATAATAATCAATTATGTTATATGTTAAGTATATTTATTCTGGAAATAATTTTTGATAAACGCGTTCCAGATATTCAGAATAATCCAGATTACATAAAATTTTTATTATTTGATTTATTATCTCAACGTTGTATATCAAATGATTTAAAAGACCTTATTAAGAAATCTATAGAAAATGGTGTAGAATACCAAGCTTATAAAGATAAAATACAGAAAAAAATGCAAGAATATAATTGGGAAGATTTTACGATTCCAAATATTTATAATTTATATTATTCAAATAACGGTTACTACTAACTACTTTTAATTAAAAAATCTAGCATTTTTTTTATATTAGTAGGTCCATGATAATCGGCTGAATTATGATTCTTATTATAATATCTGATTGTTGGAAATCCAGTAATACCCATATTATTTGCAATATCTCTATGCTTTTCATTGTAATCACAATTAAATGCACTTACTTTCACATTTGACTTCTTAGGTAAAACTTCTGCCAATGATTCCACAAATTCAACCATAGTGGGGTTACTACAGTGAGGACACCAGTGTGCGTAAAATACAATTAGAATTGGCTGATTATATTTTGGCTCAATATGGTTTTTTAAATCTACAACTTTAAAATCATTTGGATACATCTCTTGAACATTTGGTGATTTATGATAAATCAAATTCATATATTATATAAGATTAAATAAAAACGGATTTCTTGGCTGAATCAAGAACAAAAAGGTCATGAAATATATATTTTTTATTAAGTTTCACACTCGCTGGGATTTTCTCCATAAATTCCTTTAAATGAACACCAAAATCATTCACAATAATTGTAGTATCACTAATTTTAGTGATAATTTTTTGCCCAAGTGAATTATAGCTATCAGCGACTCCTTCTTTAAGCATAAAGTCCAGATGTCTAAATTTTTTAGACTCAATCCATGTTCCTAAATATCCGTAATGTGGGACAAAATCCTGGAAATTATAGAACCGCCAGAAATTCTTTATTCCAACATAAGGCACAAGTAGATTGAAATTTTTGTTTCCAATAGGAGGTGCATTTGCAGTTATTATATGAATTGATAATCGTTTGGCTTTGACAACATCTTTCATATAAAATCCCAGATACACGCCAATAATATGTGCTAAAACACCACCAAGTGAATGCCCACACAGTATTATTTCAATGGGCTTACTATCATCAATTAGTTTTTCTAAATTTTCCGCTAAATCATTGTATAGTCCAATAGCCTCATCTAAGAATCCTTTATGTAATTCAATATCTAGGTCATCTTCCATAGGTGTTTTATAGGGATTAAATTGTTTTCCTTTGATGGTCTTATTTCGCCATTCAATAAATTCTTTTTTCTGCTTTGGCTGAAAAATAGGGAAAGGAACTCTATAAAATTTTATGCCACTTAGTGCTTCAAAAAATGTTTTCGTTCCTCTAAATGACACAAAAAATTTATTTGGAGACATTGGATATAATAGATATTTAGCTAAATCAGATGAACTTGAATTAATTGGCAGAACAATACTTGGAATATAATGTTTTACATTGGGAATTGTAAGATAGGAATAAGCTATCCAGAAAAATATTTTGTAATATTCGGAAAGATTTGGATATTTATTGGCGTGAAGTGCATTCAGAATTTGCTTGAAGTCATTAGGAGTTAATTTCGTTTGATAAATAATATTATCATTTACCCATTTTTCGCTTTTCCCGTCAAATATACTTTTCAAAAAATTTATTTTAATTTCTGTATTCATCTTTGTTTTATTCAAAGAAAAAAGTATTTTCCTTAATTTTTCGCTAAAATATTCACAAAATCCCTAAAATTTTTTTGATTTGTCATTCTGTTCAATTCTTGTGGTGGCACGGAGAACCATTGGGGCATAAGGTATTCCTTTTTGCAAACACTGGGTGTGTGATTCATTTTTTCCGCCGTCATCCCCAAAATATTTTTCATATATTTTTTTGGATTTTCATTTTCCTGGATTGGATTTTCTTGAATATTTCGGTAGAAAAGATTATTGGCACTATATTGGCGAATATCTTTCGGGGTTATTTGGTATTTTTTTAGAAAAGTATATACATCATTGTAATGGATATCATTAAAAAGATTCTTCTTTTTTCTGTGTGTTTCCTGTAGGTCGGCATATAATTTGGAGGGCTTCTTTATTTCGCAGAAATTCTCTTCTTTCTTCTTTCCCAAAAATCGAATATCGATTTTATTATTGGATGGATGAATATGCTTGTGATTTATTGTAAGAGCCCCATCGGTGTCATACATTTTCTTGTATTTTTCGTGTCCAATTCGAAAATTACACTCATTCATAAGTAAGACCGATTTGCACACTTCATCTTCGCCAGAATTACGCCCACATTGATGCAATAATTTTTCAACGATTGGAATAATTTTCGGAAAATGATCGTATTTTTCGGCTTCCATGCCCTCTTTGTATTCTTTCGTGTAAAAGTATTGTTTCCTTCCACGACTATCAATAACATAAGCATATATTTTATTATTTAGTGGAGGATCAAAAAGAACTGCTTGTGGAAACCCTAGAGCGACTTTTTTGACTGTTTTTGGAAGCTGCGTTTCACTAATAGATTCTTTTTTTGAATTGAAAAAATGGGATTTTTTTTGCCCAAGATTATTGATTTGATAAAAAATTTTCATTATATTAATATAATATAATAAATATTTATTGAGTAATTGCTTGAAATGAACTTGAGTTATTATTATTATTTATAAAAATTCCACAAACTGATTTTCCTGCAGCGGATGTCAAAACAGTAAGTAATGATTGTGGGAAAGATATACTTTGATAACTAACTAATTTGAAGCCATTTTTAGTCCTTTTAATACGTATTTTTCCACCACTTAATTTTGAAAACTTATCAGGATTAATTAGATCAATTTTATAATTTGCAATTGGTAATATATACTCACATTTACTAATTTTTGTAATTCCTTGGGCATGTGTATATATACTAATTCCTGGAATTTTTATTTCAGTCCAATTCTTGAAACTATATGTTCCAGTTTTACAATTATAGAGGAAATCAACTACAAAAGTTCGTGTATCAAATATACCAGTCAGAGAGAATCCACCTGATATTGTATAAGAACGAGTAAAACCGGTTATTCCATTATACCAGATACCATATGTTGTTGTATAAGCTGAATTTGGATAAAGAACTTCTGTTATTGTTTTTTTTGAATCAATATCAAAGATAAATGATTTACCAATCACTAAATTAATTTGAGAATCATTACTTGAAATATATACTGCTAATCCACCTCTTGTAGAATGAACGGCTAAAAACTCAAAGAGTTTTTAGCCCTTGAGTCAAAAATGACTTTGTCATTTTTGACTGAACTACTGTGAAGTCATATGGAGTATCTGGTTCAATCGTAAAGTAATTTTTTTTATTTGAAAAATCATTATATTTTCCGACATATCCAAATCCTTTGCAAGGATATTCAATACCTGGAGTTCCAGTTTGATAGCTTCCAACAAAAGTATATTTTTTCTTTGTATATTCAGGACCATAAACACTTGTAGAAGTCGATTCTGGATATTTCATTGTAATTATATCATTTGAATTAGTTATAGTAATAGGTCCTTTATAAATTGCACCAAAACCACCATCTTGAGTTCCACATAATAAATATTTATTGGAAACATCTGTAGGGCAAATTCCTTGCCATGATAAAATATTTACAGGAGCCTGATAATAATCTGTATTAGAATCTCTAGTAAAATAGGTTGCCATAATATAAGTTATATTTTATATTTTTTTATATTTTTTATAATATGAATAGTATTAAACGCATTAAACTTGTTGAAAAAATTGGTGTTATTTTAGCTGGTGGATTGGGAAAACGAATGAATTCGCATTTACCAAAACCAGCTCATAAAATTGGGGACTATTCGATGTTGCAGCATGTAATTCACAAAATGGACAACATTAACATTTCCAAAATTTACGTCGTTTTTGGACAAAAAGGCGATCTACTAAAGGAAAGTGTAGCGCCCAATGAAAAAATCATTTGGGTTCATCAGGACCCACAATTAGGAACTGGGCATGCATTACAGGTCGCATTCCAAAAAATAAAAGAGAATCACGACTCAGGTGAAATATTGGTTTGCAATGGAGACGCACCTTTTGTTAGAGAGACCACAATGGAGAAAATGTTTGGCATTAATGGCTGCTCACTTCTCGCATGTTTTGTAAAGAATCCACATGGTTATGGAAGAATTCTTAGAAAACCAGAAAATCAAGCATTTTCCCAAATTATTGAAGAAAAAGATGCAACTGATGAACAAAGAAAAATTCAGTATATCAACGCAGGGCTTTATTGCTTCACTTTTGATGCCCTTGTTCATCATTTGCACACATTAGATAATAATAATGCACAGAGTGAGTATTATTTGACAGATTTGCCGCCAAAAGTGGCGAATGTAAAAATAGTGGAAATTGATGATGAAGAAGAAATTTATAATGTGAATAGTCGCGAACAGCTAGAATACGCAGAGACAATTATGCATAAATTTATTTAGATTTATTGGAGAATTTCTTAAATTTTTTCTCTTGTGGCTTTCCTTGTTTTGAATTATCAGAGGAATTTTGTTGCGCACTCATTTGTGGTTTAGCCTGTGGTACTGACAATGATTGTTGTTGAGAACTCGCTTGAGAATTAACTTGAGGAACCGCTGATTTGGGTTTCCCATTATTTTTTTTCGTCCATTTCTTTTTTTCATCTTTAGGCTTATTGCTATCACTTTGAGGTGCAACTTGCGGAGGTGGCTGAGGTGGCTTTTTCTTGTAATTCGCAAATAATTCATCCCTCATTTTTTGATAAGGAAAATCATAGTCTTTTCCAATAAATCTGAACTGTTCTTGATTTATTATTTTACGATTTCTATTATTCTTCTCTGGTTTTTTATGATTCACAAAATCATCTAGGTGTTCGTCTGGAATATAATAGGTCCCAATTTTTTCTGGAAAAAATCCCTGGATCCATGCGTTCCACATCATATTCAGAGCAATATTTCGGTCAATATCACCCAGTTTATTCGGAGGCCACCATGGTGTATTATTTACATCAATAATGTAAATTTTACCGTCATCATCTGACCGCAAAATATCTATTTCACCATATTCCAGTCCAATGCGGCGGCAATACATAATTATATCTTGACATTCTTGCTCACTTAAGTGAGTCGTAGCCGGAACAATTTCCATCGACCTATTTTTCGATGTAAATCTGAGCCCTTTATTCCGTGTTTTGAAGAATGTGAATGGAATAATATTCTTAAAAATAGGAACCCTTAGCTCATACAAAGTGCTAGAATCCGATTTACTAGAGTAATTAATGATCTTTTGATAGCAGTGATCATGGAAAACTTCATCTGCATTGATTGGACATTTCAAAAAGAAACAGGACTTTGTCCCATTTCCATTGTGTTTTGCTATACAATAACCATTGAAAGTCCTTGGGTTAATCTTGAATGTATATCCAAAATGTTCTTCCATAGACTTTGCTACGAACTCTTTAGATGTATTCACCAAAAAGAAATTTAGAAATCGTAAGTCTTTTGTAAAATCAAACATTTTGTCAGTCTTCTTTTCTAACTTGATTTGAGAATCCCAGAACCATCCAATATCAGCATTTCTATCAAATTTATTTACAAAATTAGCACCTGCTTTTCGAAGCATAAAATATGCAGTCGCTTTTTCAAAATGAGGGTAATTTCCATAAATATATACTTTTAGAGGGGGCACATTTTTTTTCTGCAAATAGGAAGCTTCATCTCCAAAATATGCAAAATCAACTGCTTCTCTAGGATTTTCTAATTCATATACATCTGGATTATCCAATTGAAGCATATTCCGTATTTTTTCCATTTCAGCACGTTTGCTCATATTTTATTTTTCTATTTTATAAAAAATAAAAAAACGAATTCTCTAAAGCATTATCTTCCGGAAAATTCAGAAAATAATTTTGAAAAGTATAAATAATGAAATATTCTTATGTTAGTATTTTAACAACGGATAGTTATGCATTCGGCGCTTTAGCCCTATGGAAATCTCTAATGGATACCAAACCAAAATATCCATTTCATCTTCTAATTACTCCCAATTTATCAAAGGAAACTATGGAATTGTTGGAAGCCAGTAAAATCAAATTAATTAAAATAACGCCCATTAAGAATCCCATTTTAGATGATCCCAATGACCGCCGATATTATAATTACTCCAAATTGAATATGTGGAGTCTAACACAGTTCGAGAAAATTGTGTATTTAGATGCCGATATGATAGTTCTGCATAATATTGATGAGCTCTTCGAAAAGAAAAATATGTCATCTACAAATAGTGGTGGATGGCTCCCTGATAAAAAAGACTGGAAAGAGATGAATTCTGGAATGATTGTTTTAGAGCCTAGTGCAACTCTTTTTGAGCATATGAAGTCCCAAGTTGGTCAAATAGAGAAAGAACAAGGCAAAGGAGACCAAGCATTTTTGCATCAATATTATCATGATTGGTCTGAAAAGAAGGAGCTACATTTGCCTCACATTTATAATATTTTTGATATTCATTTGAAGGGATATAAGAAACATTTTGGCTACTATGTAGATACAAATATACAGAAAGATAATAAAAATTACGATGAAAAAAGAGTGAAAATTGTACATTATATTGGGCAAAAAAAGCCATGGCATTTAATAGAGGAAATCAAGGCTAAAACGGACCCCGATGAGGAGTGGGCTGCAAAGAAATTGTGGGTGAAATATTACAAAGATGTGAAGAAACAATTGCGTGATAGTATCAATTTAAAAAAATAATTATTCTATTAAAATATAATGTCGTCCGAATCCAGAGAATATTTTAAAAATAGATGTGTGCATATGACTACTGATGATATTGTTGATATTATACTGCAGATTGACAATGGGCTATATGATGAAGAATTAGATGCTCGTGAATGGTTTGGAAAATTAACTATATTCCGTGCGGAATTAATTGAAATATTGCTGAAAAGATACAGAGAGTATTATTTGTTCGCTGATAGGAAGAATAAATCATTGGATAGGGCGTATAATATTTACTTGAAGCACTATATAAAAATGATTGTTTAGAAAAACAATAGTGATAAAAACTTCGGCTTTTATTGAATCAAAATCATAAATTCAAGAACTATTAGTTCATCATAGGCGGTTTAATTAAATAATTTATATTTTGTATAGAGCTCAGTAGTTTGTATTATACTATATGCCACTAAATTTTACCAAAAAAAGAATTATTTTGTTGGTTGTTTTTTGAAAAAAAATTGATGATAAATTAGGGTTAGTTAACAGTTAATTAAAACCGTATAAAACCGTATAATGGCATTTTTTGAAATTTAAAATGAAAAAAATAGTTTTGATTTAAAGAAATCTTTATATTATAAAATAGGAAGAGATGTTT
>Ga0194118_10004780_pt1 | contig 14568 bp, 6 predicted proteins | sample TA2MahsurfametaG_2_FD_148662 | JGI IMG/M metagenome (GOLD analysis project Ga0194118, IMG submission 148662) | Freshwater microbial communities from Lake Tanganyika, Tanzania - TA2015013 Mahale N5 surface | ecosystem: Environmental > Aquatic > Freshwater > Lake | place: Tanzania: Lake Tanganyika...
AGCTCTGCTAAAGCTAATTCTAAAAATTCACGAAGAAGGTCATCCATACCGATGTAAATATCTAATTCTCAAGTATCTTTTTCTTCTTTTGTCGCTATGATGTCAGCTTGATGGATGATGTCCGCGAGAAGAGGCTCCTTCATCTTATAGGGAGCATTTTCCTGAATGTAGTGACCATCGCAATCTTCGTTAGATCCTGACTTCGACTTTTGTCGTATAGCATCTATCCTCTTTTTTCGACGCTCTGGATCTGACCATCACATATGCGTAGCTCTTCATAATGCTAAGTATTAGTCATCACCCAATTTCCATCCTTCTCTTGCATGGAAGAAATGTAGTCAGCAGTCATGACAGCAAAAACGAGTTGACTGATCTTCATGCAATACGGTCTGTTCTCTTCTAAGACAAATCCGTCATTGAGAAGGATCGAGAGATATTCGTCCTTCGTGAGCTGAAGACCGAAGTATTGACACATGTGAATACTTCTGTCACGAGTGGTCATATAGGGCATGTCTTTGTTCTTCTTGTACATCTCACCCAACTTCTCTCTATGCCAATCTGAGTCCTGAGGAATATAGTAATCAACTACATTTCCGTCATCTTCGATGAGGCCACACTTTCCAATGTCATGAAGTAAGCAAGAAACGATCAGAGATTCTCTAGGAATATCCCAACCGTATGTCTTACACAGCTTCAAGGCGTTGGAAAGAACACGAAGGGAGTGGTCGACAAGCCCACCTGCCATTGCATTGTGATACTCCTTGCGGGATGACGCAGGACACAGTGCTAAGCGCTCTCCCAGGTGGTCGACAAGAGCTAGGGCTGCTTCAGATCTATCTCCAAGCTTCTCGCACAGAGAACGAAACTTATCAAAATTGGCTGTGATTTCTTCAGGTGTTAGAGACATATGTCGTCAACATTAAGCCAGTACAAGCATAATGTTCACATCTTTTCAAATTTTAGAAGAAGTGTTGCATTGTAGTTAGGAATGTCAACCGAAGTCATCTTGGAAACATCGTCCAGCTTGTCATTTCTTACATCAAGAATGATAGCGTCATGTAGAACAAATAGCGGTCTCACGCCTTCTGTACCTAATTTTTGTAAAATAGTATTAAAACCGATCATAGCCACGTCCACTCCAGTACTCTGCACGTAGGTGTTGATGAACAGGTTCTTTGCTTCAGGATCCACGCGCAGTGGACGCCCAAATCTGTTGATGATTCTACCCGATGCTGCTTGCGTCGTCAGGCGCTCGCGGAGAGCTTCAAGACCGAAGAAGTCGTTAATACCCTTCACGAAGGCGTCGATCTTCGCCTGAGAGATTCCCAAACGAGCCCGGAGCGACTCCTTCGCAGCACCGTAAAGCTCAGAGATGACAGCGACTTTCACTGCGTCACGATTAGTTCTGTCTCCAAAGATCTTCTCAGCAAGCTCACCGTAGATGTCTTCAGCATCACTGCTTCGACCCGCTTCGGCGAGAACGATGCGGGGTTCAAGAGCTCTGAAGTCTAGAGAACAGACAAAACCGTCACTAAAAGACGACTTTAATATGGAACGATGCTCACGTTTGACTGTGAGAATATTAGGACCATCAGACACAGTGAGACGCCCCGTGCGTGTGCCAAAACGGTTGTAAGTGGGTACGTCAGCAAACCCTCGCGGATCAGGTTTGAAAGAAGCAAGAACGGCAGTGTTAACATTTGCTTCGTCCAAGAACTTATTCCATGCTTCAACATCGATCTTCGCAGGTTTAAGGCGAGAAAGCAGCTCCGAACCCTTCTCCCAAGCTGTCTCGTAATAGTCAAAGGGTAATTCAGAGAATGCGTCTTCAATTACCTTAACCGTATTTTTAAAGTAATTTTCGTATGTACTCCGAGGAAGGACATGCTGCCATGGGATCTGCACGTTAGACCCAGTAACGAGCTGACTCATAACGTTAGTGTAAGCACCTGGTATGCTGGGTAGCTGAACGCCCAACAGCTTGAGTGCTGTATCTAAACAACTCTTGTTCTTCTGAGAGCCGTTAAAGATGTAGAAATCTTTCGGAATAGCGCTTGACCAGAAAAATTTATCATCCATTTTGCAAAAATGGCTCTTGGTGCCAAGAACTGAATTATGAATGCAGAAAGACCTCATTACGTTAATGATAAGCAATTAAACCCGACTTGTTTAAGAAAACAAAGTCTATGTGAGATTGGTCTTGAGCTGTGCTTCAGTCGCAGGTGGTGTCTGTGGCGTGAAGGTCGGCGTTGGCTGAGGTGTCGTCTTCTTGTCGTCTTTCTCTTTTGCTTTTGGAGGATTAAGAGCGATCTCAATAGACTCAAGGCTCTTGTCCAGTGCTTTACCTTCCTGCTTAAGTAGAATCTGCAGCGAGGGAGGTGCGCCAAACTTACCGTAACCATCAGTGTAGGCGAATGTAAATGAAGACTCAAATTTTCCAGGTGTTATTTTGTGATTTACCTGGGTCGAAGTGAAGAGGTTGTCTAGGGTCGTTCCAGTACCCATGTCAATGAAGAATTGCTGATAACAACGTGCATTTGGACAACCCGCAGTAGTCATCGTAAGCTGTGCAGGCACTGTTCTTAGAGGTAATCCTCCCGGTCCCTCGAGGCCCGTGGGAGGCGGTACGGCGTCGTTCATATTGTTTCCTGCTTTTGGCTTCATGATGTTGATCAAGTTGGATGCTGCGATCAAATCGTCTGTCTTTGAAGCCAAATTTACAGCTCTGACCAAGCTGCCTTCAGTGCCCAATATTATAGATGGAGCCATTCTTGTCAAATTTGCTCTAATGCCGTCAGGTCCAAATAGAGTAGGAGAGATTTTAAATGTGTCTAGATCTTCCCCTGCCGGATTTTTAAATTTATACTTAGACTCGAGTGTGGAATCATTGATGTCAGCTTGAACTTGACTACGGAGATCCTTCAATCGTGTTGTTATCGCGTCAAGAGACATTTTCTTTTCAGCGTCATTCTTGTATTTTTGCTTTAGAGCTCGAGTAGCTAGCTTAGCTAGCCTTCTAATTTCATTTCTTTTGTCTTGTATGTCCCATGCGCCAAGCTTTAAGTTTCCTCCCACATTTGCGACTTGTGTCATCAGCTTTCTAGGATTGTGTTGTTTATCATAGATGTGTATCTTGATGACTGCGTTCGGGGATGTCTCCTTGTCAAATGCTGTGTGTATTCTAGAAGCTCTGAAGTCTTCAGCAGCTCCCATCTCCATGTGCATTTCTATAATTGGTCGCTGGAATGATGGATTTTGTGCCTGCCACTCTGCCAGTCTGGATTCATACTCTGAATTTTGCTCAGCTGATGCGGGTCCTGTTTTCTGTCTATCGAACGGTGCAAAGAGCCACTTTGACAGCATGCCGTATCCTATTGATCTATCATCATTGAATTGATTATTGATGATAGCTGCGTAGAATTCTTGTATGGTAACGTCTGACTTCATTCTAGACTTCATTGCGTCATCAAGTGCATATGCAAATCTTCCAAGGTCTATAGGAAATTCTGCTATGCTCGCTCCGCTAACGGGCCCACACTCGTCGTTCAGAGAATAGAAGATCACTTGAATCTCGGAACCCTCTAATTTGTCGAAGCCATTTGCTGTAATAATGGCGGGTAGAATCGTATTACAAAAGAGTTTACCAAAAGACACGACAGTTTTACCGGGTAAAGTGATTTCTTGTCTAGCAATCGGCTCTTTTTTAGCATCTTTCTCGTCTTTTTTCTCAGCGGCTTTCGCTTTTTCACCCTTTTCTTTAGCTTCGACATCAGGATGTTTTCTGCTAGGATCATAAAAGAAATCTAGTTCAGCTTTTAGTTCTTCACTAAAATATAAGTCATCATCGGGTGCGGCGGGGCTAGGACTGTTTTGTTGCGCACTAGCTTTACCATTTGAGGAGGCTACTGACTCGCCAAGAGTGCGAGGAGGCAGAAAAGGATCTGTCCCTTCGGCAGCAGCTTTAAGAAATGCAGAGATAGACTGACTTCGTGATTGTGCTAAAGAAAGCTGTCCTGGTCCTGCGGGGTCGAGGACCAACTTTAGATTGTTAATTAAATTTGCTTGCTGATCAGCGTCTAGTCGTCCCGTCTTGTTATAGGCAGTTACAACCTTTTCAATGATTTCAGAAACATTCGCCTCGTCACCGCCCTTCAGCATTCTTCCAGAAGCTCCTGCATTCACAAGCTGAACAATTCTAGCTTCTGATCCCAATGGTGAGTTAGTAATATCACGGCCCACTTCTTGGATGGCTTCTACAGCCTGCTCAAATGCATATAACACTCTATCTAGCCCATTTGGATCACCCAGCTTGATGGATCCTTTCTTTGTTGCAGAGCTTCCAAAGCCTACCAATTCTAGGGTTAATTTTGCCTTACCTGATTGATCAAAGCTAAATTGTGAATTTCTTACTTGCCAGCACGTTTCAAAATGCATCTTGTCATTAATAAATTTTGCATATTCGTCATTCTGTTCGTCCCACGCATTTCTTGGGCAAATCCATCCAAATGACGTCCAGATCTGAGCTGATGCATAACCTGCTGGTCCTCTTATGAATTCTGAAATCTCAGAAATTCTTGACCTATCATAAATCTCAAGTTCAAGTTTACCCTGTTTAGTGACCATGTCACCAGAGCCAGCGTTTAAGACTGTGATATCAAAGCTAGTTACCGATGCGAAGGGCACGAAAGGTTTAACATCTAGAAGACGCCCTTCTTTGCTCTTATAATCATCCGCATTAGACAAAGACTGAGGAGAAAAGAACAATTCCATGCCGGCTCGAGCCTCGGCTCTCACTTTGTATAAGCCGCCGCCTAGGCTCGATTTTGGAAAGTCTTGTAGACGGATCGGGTCTTCGGGATTAATGATTCTTAAAAGAGCCCTGTCGGAGTTACTAAAAGGTGAACTAGCGGCAGACACAGAACCTAACAAGAAACGCAAAATTGACGGTGTGCTGAGATGAAACAAGCTCTTCTCAAGATCTTGGTCGTCTTTGCCAACTACCGTCTTGTTCATTCTAAACTCAACTTCCAAGTAGGGCATCAAAGATTGAGCAATGTGATTAGGAGTATAATTGAGAAACATCTCAATGTCTTCGGTGCTAGCATCAGCTGGTGTAATAAATGGATCGCTTGTAGCAACTACAGTTATGCTGCAATCTTTGAAGCTTGAACAATTTTTGAATATAATGTTGAAGGCTGGATCTTCTGTCGCGCCGGCTTTCCAGTAAGCTTCGTCGCTAAGACCGCCCTTTGAAATAAGACCGGACTTGTTATTTATGACGTGAAAATCTCTGAGTAGATTTTTAAGTTCAGGGTCGTCTGGCGCTCCTGTCGCTGCATTTTCAATTACTTGCTTTATACCCACCCTAGTTTCATCATCGAATCTTGTGCATTTATCTATTAGTTTTACTCTCAGCGTCGAGGTTATATCGCTAGCGTTATTTTGAGCAGAAGTTTTGCGCGGCAAGCCTCGAGGCTGCAAAAGATCCATTATGTCTTGTATGTATTTGTCGTTATTCGGCATAATGTTACGCAAAAGATTCAACGTCGGCAATTCGAACGATATTAATCACGGTACCGGGAGGAACTTGTAGACCCCAGCCGATGTTTGAAGCAGCAGCAAGAACCCACCACAGTCTAGAGTCACCATATATAGTTCCGGCGAGATTATCCAAGCGATCTGCCTCAACAGTGATGATAGATTTTGCGATAGACACTGAGCCGTCTTTTATCGCGCTTCTCAAGTCACTGACTGCTCTCGCTGTGCCCAATTGGCTTCCTGCAGCTATAACAGCGTTTCTTTCATATCTACTAAAAGTGGGCATAGATAATCTTATCTATTAGAGAAAGTATTTTCTCACCACTAATATGTGACAGAGGGCTTTAATGGGCCCACTGGATATATGGGCGCACGATTCGCGCCCTTGTGGTCGAGGCCCGGCGTGATGTCATGGAACGGCGAGAAGCTGATGGTGACTTTGCACATCTGAGGTGCTCTGCGGCCGGGTGCAGTGTCCCAGAGAGTAGCTGAATACCAATCAAAAGATAATGACTCGATGAATCCTGCAATGCCCCGTCCGCCGGCGGATTCAAAAGACCTAACAATAGAATTATTGGCAGGGTTCATAAAGTCTTCAAAAGCTGCCTGATATGCTTGCGTTTTATCTATTGCAGCCCCAGTTTCATCTGCTGCTTCCAATTCTAATTCGTCTTGTAATTCACTAACAGGCTTCAAAGCTTCTGGGCGAAGTCTAACTGTAACGTCGTCTTTTAAATTATGTAATTGCTTTGTTTGAATTATATACTCATTTGCTGCAAGACTTCCCTCTTCTGTAAAGTCCCAATCATCATCTTTGGTACCGACGACCCATTTACCCTCAATATATTCTACGTCAGCGCCGGATTCTTTGACTGATCCTTTTGTGACCTCAAAGATAACCTGGGGAGGTTTAGGTCGTGTATGTGCAAGTAGCTCTTTTGTGAGATCGGGTTTATCTGGAAAGAAGCTTCTACCTACTATTCTAAATTTATTCCCTGATGTTCTCTTGGCTTCATCTAGCTTCTTTTTTAGTCTGCTGTTCTCTTCTCTAGCAACTTTCACAACATTAGTAAAATCTTCAGCTTCTGCTTTTTTTCCATCTGTTCCTGTTACAAACTTTTTATCATAGGTGTAACCAAATAATCTTGCAAGATTGAATCTTGAATAGTTGCTGTGTATGAAATCACCTATTCTAATTCTTGTCATGGGCGCTGCCGCGTATTGTTGACTAAAAGGGACAGTGACCTTAAAACTCTTGCTAGTTACTTGCTTTCCTTCGGTGAACTGTGGATAAGCCAACGTGGTCAATTTGTTAATTTTAATCCACATAGTATCAAAATCTTCCGGGCTCAAAGCGGCAACTTGAAAGGACACGTCTATCTTTCTAGTAGTACCCTTGTAGGTCTTGACAGGTTCAACTCTACCAAAGGCTTCAGAAGAATCATATTGAACGCTGTACGAATCGCCTAAGCTAGTTAAGAAAGCATGAAAGCTGACGATCTCATTGGTCCGAACGTCGTGAAAATAGAACGGTACGTATTCAGCGTCAAGCTGTTGTTCTATAAACATTCTTGCGTCCTTGGTAATTCTATCTGTTTCAGGTTCTACAGTGTTATAGACACCACCTAGCAGAGATTTTCCATTTCTGATTCCTACAAATTCATTAGTGTCAACTGTAGGAAGAAGGCTGGGTGCACCCAAATTTTTGCCAAACGCAGAAGCAACCGTCAATCCCCGGGGCATTATAAGAAGATCGGGTGACCTAAAGAGAGACCACGCATGACGCAAGCTTCTTTCATCACCAGGGCTCGAGGGACTAATTAAGCGAGATTTATCCTTAGCAGCTCTACCTGATGGATGTGAATTATCCATCTCTGATTTTCTTAAACCGTCACCAATTGATACGACGTCAACATTGTCAGCAAAATCTCTCAAGACGGTGTTGCCAAGCTGAGCAAAAACATTTAAAATTCTCATCAGGCGAGACTCTCTAAAGAAGCTTATGAGCCCTACAACTTTTTGAGCTATTTCTAACGGGGTACCAATTGCTACTTCTTTAAGTTTGTCAGATATTTGGAGGAAAGATCTAAAGATGGATCTAGAAAAGACAAGATGCGCTTCCGGGTTTGCCACAGACTGTGAAGTTGCAGCATTTGGAAATGCGCCTCTTTGCACATCTAAGGTATACATACCATAAAATGCAAGGATGCCTGTTGTTAAACAGTCAGATAAAGGATAAGTTGTTGGAGAAAATCCTAGCAGTTCAGTCCAGTCTACTTGACCGGTCGACACTTTGGTTATAATAGATGCAACAGAAAGCGATCCTAAGCTTTTTCCTTTTCTTGCATAAGCCCCTAGCGGCAAGCGTCCGTATATGTCAGTCGGTAATTGCTTAACAGCACCTGTATTAGACACTACGCTAATAATTGACGGAATCAATGTAATTGCTGCTACAAAAGCCGTGGCCAAGAGTTGCATTCCAAACGCACTGATTCCTGTGAATTGATCGTAAGGATTATTGAGCGCACCGAAAGATTGAAGACCTTGATCTGCTTGTGTTATATTTACATAATTGTCGTCAACTGTACCTACAGACTCGGCAGCTAATTGCGACAAAACGTCACGTGCTGTCAATTCTAGCTCATTCACGCGCTCAATAGCGAGCTGTGCTGTCCCCGGTAAAGTTAAAGCATCTGCAGAAAATCCTGCAGAAGCTGGATCGAGATCATCTTCAGAGGAATTGAGCTCTCTGGATGCTCTCGCCATTAGCACATTGCCCACTGCGGCAAGTTTGCGCTGCGTGACTATCTGATTGCTAGACGTGTATTCTTCGGGGGTGTATGATCGACCTGATTCGTACTTCTTCGCTATGAATGGTCTCGATGTGTTGTCTACAGTCTGATCACTTCCAAACTGAGAATCTGAAGTCCATCTATTTTTGACCAATGCACTGCTGTACTGTGCGACGGGATGCTGTGGATCTATTGAAAGCTTATTGTTGTCAGACACTTTAAGATCAAACTTCAACAAGTCATTGCCGTCAATCCTGTTTTCACCTTGCCTTCTCAGCATTCCTCTTGAGACTCTCTTTTCTGAGAACCACTTGGAGCGAGGCAGGGTTTTTCTAGCGTCTGTATTTTCTTCGTCGGAAGATCCTCCTGGGCCGAGTGTTGGCTCAAACGAAGAATCTTTGTACTTGTAGTAATCAGGCCCTCGGGGTGTGCCGTCATCTAAAGTGTGAGACTCTTCTGTTACGGGAAGATTGACAACGTATCTATTGCCTGCGCCGCGAGCCTGCTCAGGATTAGATTGAGTCTTACCCATAGTAGTATCAGACATGTATTGACCAAGCGTAAGCTTGGTGCCCTTTGAAAGGTCTCTCTTTGCCGCGTCTACATTGATGTCTCCAGCATTCCAGTCACCATCATCAGCAACTTTTCGCTCTACACCAACGTCGTACGTGTAGACTTTACCGTCTATGTTTATACCGCCTGTGCCCGTGTCAAGTTTTTTATCACTCATTTGTCTTTAGGACCCATTTCTACTTCTACAATTTCAGCAGCTTCATTACTAATTATTTGATCATCATTTTCTAGCAGGGTCTTCTTGATCACTTCGGCGTCTTTTTGCACGCTAGCGGAAGCATTAACTATGTTGTCAAAGAAATTTCCAAGAAGTTCATCAACAGCTGCACGCGCTGCTCTAATCTCTTTGTCTGATTTTGACTGCTTCAAAACTTGCTGAACGGCGAGGTCTTCGTAAATCTTTTCTAGAAACTGTTTCTTGCTGATGATCATTTATACCGCCCCCTATTTTTACTTAGAACTCTTGACCTCTGCGAGCGCGCTTCTCAAGTCAGACAATACATCAATTGTAGCACTTGCTGTTGCTTCTCTTCCGAACATTCCGCTATAAACAGACTTGGGATCCAGCGCAACTTCAACCTTGATGGTAATTTCTGTCTTGCTGTCACCCAATTTTTTTATCGCTTTACCAGCGATACTTTCAGCTACACTTTTCAAAGCAATCTTAATCGGTTCTGCTCCCTCTCCAAAAGCTTTTAATTTCTGCGGTAGCTCGAGAATAGCTTCAAGAGACTTGAGCTTCGCCTGTAAACTACCCGCTGTGGAGGCCGCGAGGGCGTCATTTAGGCCCTTGTCGACCTCGGTGAAGGCCCTCGAGAGGTCGGGTAGTGCGACACCCGCAGCTGCCCAAAACTCATTAATTTTAGACACGTCGCTTGCTACTGACTCCGGGTTTAGTTTTCTTGCTGATTTCGTGGAAGCCTCAAGCGCTTTACTAGCATTAACTAATTGAACGACAGACTCCGACAGCTTGTAGCCAGAGAACGAGAGCTCAGTGAAAGACTTGTTAAACTGTGGAAGCTTTGAATTTGTGGCCGATATTTTATCTTGTTTTCTGAGTAAAGCATCCATGCTGACAAGGTAAGTATTTAGAAAAGCATCTGTTTCTTTAACAGTCTTGTCCAACTTTGTTGCTTCTTTGGGATCATAGCCAGCAGCTTTAATTGCTTTTACGACTGCTACGATCGATGCGAAAATATTCATATTTCCAAATCCGCCTGTGGCAGGGGTGATCATCTTCTGGAATACCTCAGAGACAAATCGGTACGGCTTAAGATAAAGATCGGCAGCAGATTCTCCTTCTTTCATCTCAGCAGGCAGATAAGACGATAAATTACTGATCTCGTCAAGTATTGATTTTGCTGTATTAAAGACTTTAGACACAGATGATGGATTAGCTGATAGACCTTTCGCATCAGAAGATATCTGGTTTGCCTTCTCCACAAAATTAGAGATCTTCGCTTTGGGATCGTTAGCTAAGAAAGAAAGAACCTCTATCTGATTCCACAGTATGTCTTTGATAGCACCTGTGATTGTTTGACCTTCTTCAGGGCTGATGCCATCAAACGGATTGTTTATCGCCTTAAAAAGAGTCGACAGATTTGAGAAGAGATCGGCAAGCTTTTTAGGACCGTCAGCCGACTTGAGCGCAGTCATCTTGACACCCAGCTCATTTAAGTACGATATGATGTTCTCCAAGTCGATTTTGCTTCCATTCCACCACGACCGCTGGCCAGCGGGTGGAGCAAGTATGAACAAAAATTCTATGACGTTCCACAAAGCGTTTTTGAGCGCGTCCATAGCTGATTGACCATCAACTTTAGGCATCTCGCCAGCAGTCTTAATAGCATCAAGCATGCCCTTCAGCGCATTGAACATGCTCACCATTCCTTCGATCTGAGTCTTAAAATTGGCATCTTTAGGTATGATTTTTGCTATTTCTATCATTCCCTTGATGAAGTCGGGCATGCTAGTCTTAATTTGATTGAGCATACCCACGAGATCAGGGGCCTGAGTTCTTATGAGAACTTCAGCTTTTCCAGCTATGCCAGCATCGATGTTGTCGATCTTCACGTCACCCTTGCTAGTATTTGATAACGCAGTTATGAGCGCGACAGCTGACTCAACTATCTTCGCGACGCTAGGCAAAGCATCAAGTTCATTCTTTTTCAACTTCTTGAGCTCACCGCCTATACCCGACATCATCGCGGTAAGCAAGGGAGGAAGATGTGTCTTCATGGTCTCGAGCATCTTTGTCATGTATCCTGCGGCTGCGGCGATAGCTGTCGAGTTGACCTTGGTCTCTGTGTATGCAGCAGTGAATATGCCGCCCTCGACCTTGACGGTGTCAGTAAAGTCCTTCACATTTGGCGCCATAGCTTTCATTAAATTTCCAACCGCTCCGAGTATGCTACCAAAAGCAGTGGCACCCTCAGCAAATGCCTTGTCTCTCGGTAGCATTCTAACTGCACCAATGAGTGTCACTACTAGGTTTTGAATACCAGGTAGCATCGTAGCAAGAAGGTCAGTGGCACCACTCATGGCGTCTTTCATCGCCTTGCCGTTCTCTTCTGCACTGCTCCACCAGTGAGTAGCTTCATCAGCATTTATTGATTCTATGGTCTGAGCAACTGCGCCCATCATTCCGCCCACAGCTTGGAGCACAGAAGCAAATGCCTTAGCAACTTCTATTTGATCGGGTTTTATAGTCTTTAAACCGTTTATGATTTTAGTAATTATTCCACTTATGCCACCAGAACCTGATGGATCACCGTCGATGAGAGTCTGGATGAATTTAGTCATCAACTTGACTCTCTCGTTGATTGAATCGCCAGATTCGAAGAAGCCAAAATCCATCGCCTCGATGATTCCCTGAACTTTCTCCATCATGTTGGCGATGGAGTTCATGATTACACCAAAAGCTTCAGCCTTGGCTTTCAAAGCTGCTGGGTCTTCTTTTATCTGACCTAATTTTTCTGCTACAATTATTGCTGCAGCCGCCATCGCAGCCACTGCCAAACCTATAGCAGCCATTCCAGCGACGATTGCCGCTGCTCCAAGTCCAGCTGATGCCAAGATCGCTGCACCGATGCCGGCTGCAGCGATCACTACGCCAGCAGCTATAGCGAACACTATAGCCATCTGCAGCATAACTTTGCCACCAGCTTCCAGCGCAGAAATTCCAACTAAATTAGCTACTCCTCCAATTGCGAGAGCAGCGATGATCATCGCTGCCACTGTGATACCGACTGCTAATAGACCCTTGAGTATCTCTGACATGGGAGCCTTGCCAACCTCAGCCAGTCCAGGAGCTATCTTCGTGACAATGAAGACCACACCTGCAATCTCAGTGAGCATCAAGCCTGCTTTCAGAATATCTTCAACGGGCATTCCCTTGACGATTGGAAGAGCTGCTGAGAATGCTTTTAGACCGATGAAGAATAGACCTGCCATTCCAACCAAGAACTTGGTCAGATCCATCCAGCTGATTCCAGCTTCAGCGGCTGCCTTCATCTTTTCTATATCTTCTTTGGGAGGAATAGCTGTTGCTACCATTGATGCGGGGCTTGAGGTCAACTGTTGCCCTGCTGCTGCAGCTGTTCCTGCAGCAGAAGCTTGATCAGCTGCACCTGCAGCAGCGCCTGCGGCACCTCCACCCTTAGCACCCATCAAACCACCCAAGGCAGCTTTAATGCCGCCTCCAGCACCAGCGCCAGCTATACCTGATATCAACGCGGGCCCCAGCACCATCGCCACTGCGCCGGCGATTATTCCTTTGCCGACTTTAGTTCCTAAAAGACCCTCTTTTAATTTTTCCCAAATAGCCGACCCAAGATTTTTTAAGGCAGGACCAAGCTGCTTTTTGATGACATCAAAAGCTTCAGTGAAAGGCGCAAACCATTCTTTGCTAGCACCTACTTTTGGTATCTTTGGCTTTCTAATCCATTCAGCGACAGAATTCACTGCATCTGCTAGCTTTGGAACTATAAACTTAACGAGACCTGAGAAGATCTTTCCAAGCATCTCACCAAACTTTTTGAAGCCTTCAAAGAACTTATTAGAAGCAGGCTTACCAGAATCAAAGAAGTCGAAGAATACTTTTTTGAGTTCTTCAAGCAGATCTTCAAAATTTCCCTTAAACTCACCGGACTTTGGATCAAAGAATTTTTTGAAAACCTTCATGACGTCGCCAGAGAGCTTCATGAAGCGCTGAGGGTTAAATAGATCAGAAAGCGCGCCGAGCATCTGCTTGACCCCTGGGAACGCTTTCACAAACATCTGACCGAGCTGAACTCCTGTGCCTCCCGTGATTCGCATAGACTGACGCAGATTATTCATGACACCCTGGAATTCTGCGCTGCTCTTGACGCCTCTGCTAAAACCTGCGGCCAAGTTGCCAAAGAATCCTCCTGGGCCGGCCTTTAAACCATTGTTGAGTCTCTCGATCTGCACAGCGACTTCCTTTAACGCATCTGCTTGACTCAACGTCTTGTCTTCAGCCTTTTTTGATTCCTTGTTGACATCAGACAACAGATCACCCTGATCAGCAGAAGCCATAGCAGCATCGAATGTCGCTTGATCTAGGCCTGTGGTCTGCTGAATTAATTTTCTCTGCTGATAATTTAGCTGATTCATGTCCTTGCCCGTAGCAAGGAACGACTTTCTCAAGATCTCCATCTTTTCAGCAGGGCTCTGAGCAGCCATCAATTCCATAGCGTCGATGTTAGTACCAAACTGCTCGTTTAATTTTGAAGTAGAGTCTGCTGCTTTATCGAATGTATCAAATTGATCCATTAAACCGGTCAGCTTATCAATTGAAACGCCCAATTTGTTGGCATAGACAACTGCTGCACCGATTTCTTTAGTCGATAAGTGACCAAAGTGTGCAACGTCCGACATGGCTTTACCCATATCTTTAGAAATAACCTTAGCATCTAGACCAAATGCCTTTGACATGTGCAGGGCTTGCTTAGTCATACCGTTCAAAACGGTACCCATATCCTTGCCCATTTTCTTGCCCGAGATCGCAACTGCAGCCATCTGCTCGCCAGTGAGACCAAGGCCCTTCTGGTAGGCTAGAAGTGCGCCACCGTTCTTCTTAAATTCTTCAGCATTTGCTGCAAACTGAGGGCCCATCTGCGAGGCAAGCTCAGTCATGTATTTGATTCTTTCAGCTAAATTACCAAATACACCATAAGCGCTTAAACCCGTAGCGCTGAAGCCTTGCATGCTAGAAGCAACGCTTTTTACAGTGCCAGCTGTGGGTCCTATTGCACCGAATTCTTTTCGAAGGTTCTCCATCGCTTCAAAAAGCTGATCTGCGGCAGCTTGACCTGCAAGAGCCTCCTCTTGCAGTCCTTTCAGCATCTTGAAAGGCGCGGCGGCGATAGCTGAGCCTACTTTAAAAACAGATTTAGCGACAGAACCAAAGAGATTAAATATTCCTTTTCCTACAGCAAATAAATTAGAGAAACCCTGCTTCAAACCGTTGAGCGCGCCAGTCACGCCTCCGATCACGGGTGCCAACTTAGACATTGTTTGAGAAAGTTTACTCACGTTCTTAGTCAGATCTTGTGTAGACTGAGACGTCGTCTTTGTCTGCTTGTTATTCTTCTCAACTTCTTTTGTTACAGTCTTCCAATCCACGCCTGAGAAGCACTTGCTA
>Ga0194118_10004784_pt1 | contig 14565 bp, 10 predicted proteins | sample TA2MahsurfametaG_2_FD_148662 | JGI IMG/M metagenome (GOLD analysis project Ga0194118, IMG submission 148662) | Freshwater microbial communities from Lake Tanganyika, Tanzania - TA2015013 Mahale N5 surface | ecosystem: Environmental > Aquatic > Freshwater > Lake | place: Tanzania: Lake...
CTTTAGCGGGGCGTGATGAGGAAGGGACCACCTGGGGTGAGGCTTGGTCCCGCGCTAGGGGTAGGACCGGATACGCCGATTCAAGGCAGAGGAACAGACTCCATGCCCCATGACAAGCCTCGTGTTGAGGCCCGTCGGACGAGGAGACGAAGTTGAGTAAGAGCAAGGCCAAGCCGGCCACCTCCAAAACAGTCAAGACGGCCAAGTCGCTCAGCCAGACCGCAGCACCGAAAAAGCCCGCGCCGCCGGCCAAGCCCAAAGCGAAGGCCCCTGCCAAGCCTGCGACCAAAGCGACAACCAAAGAGAGGGCTAAACCCAAGCCTTTAGCGACGACCAAGCCCAAGACAAAGGCTGCTGCCAAGCCCCCGGTCAAGGGCAGTGGTAGGCCCGTGGGCAAACCGGCTGCCAAAGGTGCAAGCAAGTCCGCATCCAAACCGGCGCGCAAGCCGCCCGCCAAGGCTGCATCGAAACCCAGTTCCAAACCACCGGCCAAGTCCAGTCCCAAACGCAGCCCCAAACTCAGCGGTAAGACCAGCGGTAAGGCCAGCGGTAAGGCCAGCGGTAAGGCCAGCGGCAAGACCAGCGCTGCACCCAAGTCTGCGAAAAATGTCACGGGCAAGAGCCCGGGGGGGTGAAGATCCAGGTCAAGACCAAACCCACCAGCACGGTCAAACTAGTGCCCGCGCCGGCCGTTAGCAAAACCAAAACGGCGGCTCCAAGCGCACCCGGTCCTGTACACGTGAAGAAAGCATCCGTGAAAGCCACTGCAGCGCCGGCCACTTCGGCCTCCGCCCCTTACAAGGCCACCGAATCGGTCGCCACCACCGCCCGTCCGGCCGGCAAGACCCGCATGAGCCGCGCCCAAGCCAACAGCCAGCCGGTGCCCGCCGCACCCATTCACCCAGCCAACCGTTTTGCCGATCGCTTTGCCCCAGCCAAGTCCAGCGCCCGTCACCTGCCCGAGCCGATTCTGGACATCAAGCCCGCCGGCAAACCCGACCCCAAGCTGGCCAAAGCATGGAAAAGCAAGGCTGGGCGCGACCTTAGCGAGCCCGAGCTGCTGGCCATGCCCGGCAGCGAGTACATGAACGACAAGCAGATCGACTTCTTCAAGTCGCGTCTGAGCGCGCTAAAGGAAGACCTGCTGTCCAATGCGGGCGAAACCACCGAGCACCTGCGCGAAGACACCACCATCGTCCCCGACCCGGCAGACCGTGCCACGATCGAGGAAGAGCACGCGCTGGAGCTGCGCACCCGCGACCGCGAGCGCAAGCTGCTGCGCAAGATTTCCCAGTCCCTGGCCCGCATTGACACCGGCGAATACGGCTACTGCGAAGAGACCGGCGAGCCTATAGGCTTGGGTCGTCTGCTGGCGCGTCCCACGGCAACGCTGTCCCTGGAAGCCCAGCAGCGCCGGGAACTCAAACAGCGGATGTTTGGCAACTGACGCCAGGCCGCCGCGTCGATGAGCGCAGCAGCCGTGTACCACGGCACCACCATCGTCAGCGTGCGCCGGCAGTCAGCCGACGGCAGCTGGCAGGTGGCCTTAGGAGGTGACGGACAGGTCACCCTGGGCCATATCGTCGTCAAGGCCAGTGCGCGCAAGGTGCGCAAGCTGTACAAAGACCAAATCTTGGCGGGCTTTGCCGGTGCTACGGCCGACGCCTTTACCCTGTTCGAACGCTTTGAAGCCAAGCTGGAAAAGCACCAGGGCCACCTCGCGCGAGCAGCCATCGAACTCACCCGCGACTGGCGGACCGACCGGGTCCTGCGCCGCCTGGAAGCCATGCTGGCGGTGGCCGATCGCAGTGCCAGCCTCATCATCACCGGCAACGGCGATGTCCTAGAGCCCGAGCGCGGCATCGTGGCCATCGGATCGGGTGGGGCTTACGCACAAGCGGCAGCGCAAGCGCTCTTGGCGCACACCGAGCTGGGGGCGGCCGATATCGTCAAGCGCGCCCTTGAAATCGCCGGAGAACTCTGCATCTATACCAACCAGAACCACACGATCGAAGTGCTGGACTGACTTTGCTGCCCGCGCGCGGTGCGCACAGCCCAGGCCCGCGCGCACCAGCGCGTTGCCCCCTGCCGAAGGATTCGCCCATGAGCGCCATGACCCCCCAGGAGATCGTCTCCGAGCTCGACCGCCACATCGTGGGCCAGCAGTCGGCCAAGCGCGCGGTGGCCATCGCACTGCGTAACCGCTGGCGGCGCCAGCAGGTTGACGAGAAGCTGCGGCACGAAATCACGCCTAAGAATATCCTGATGATCGGCCCCACCGGTGTGGGCAAGACGGAAATTGCACGGCGCCTGGCGCGCCTGGCCGATGCGCCCTTCATCAAGGTCGAGGCCACCAAATTCACCGAAGTCGGTTATGTAGGCAAAGACGTTGACACCATCGTGCGCGACCTGGTGGATGTGGCCGTCAAGCAAGAGCGCGAGCGCCAGGTGCGCGCCAAGCGCAGCCTGGCCGAAGACGCTGCTGAAGATCGCATCTTGGATGTGCTGATTCCGCCTGCCCGCTCGACCATCAGTACAACGCCTTTTGGTTTCGGCGAGCCCTCAACCCCGGTCCGCCCCGCGGCCGACAGCGCGGCGCGGCAAACGTTTCGCAAGCGCTTGCGCGAGGGCTCCCTGGATGACACCGAAATCGAAATTGAGCTGGCCGAGTCACGGCCTACGCTGGAGGTCATGGGCCCGCAGGGCATGGAAGATATGGCCGAACAGCTCAAGGGTCTGTTCTCGCAAATCGGCGCCGGACGCCGGAAAACCCGCAAGCTCAAGATCAAGGATGCGCTGAAGTTGTTGGTAGACGAAGAGGCGGCTAAGCTGGTCAACGACGACGAGATCAAGTCAGTTGCGCTGGCGCACGCCGAAGGCAATGGCATCGTCTTCATCGACGAAATCGACAAGGTCTGTTCTCGCAGCGAAGGCAGTGGCGCCGCCGAAGTCTCTCGCCAGGGGGTTCAGCGTGACTTGCTGCCATTGGTCGAAGGCACTACGGTGAGCACCAAGTACGGGCCCGTGAAAACCGACCATATCCTGTTCATCGCCTCGGGTGCCTTCCACCTGGCCAAGCCCAGCGACCTGATACCCGAACTGCAGGGGCGCTTCCCGATTCGGGTGGAACTGGGGGCACTGCGTGTGGAAGACTTTGAAGCCATCCTCACCAGTACCCATGCCAGCATCGTCAAGCAATACCGGGCTTTACTGGCCACCGAAGGGGTGGACTTGGTCTTCGAGCAGGGCGCCATCCGGCGACTGGCGCAGATTGCCTATGAGGTCAACGAACGGATGGAAAACATCGGCGCACGCCGCTTGGCCACCGTCATGGAGCGGCTGCTGGACGAGATCAGCTTTGATGCGCCCAACCGTTCGGGCACGAAGGTGACGATCGGGGCTCAACAGGTCGATGAGAAGCTGAGCAACCTGGCTCTGAACGAAGACCTGTCCCGCTTCATTCTTTGAGGCCCTGGGGGGTTACATCTGGGCGGTCTGGTCGTGCGGGGTGCCCACCCGTTGACGGGCATGGCGCTGGGCTTGCAGGGCTAATAGGCCGTCAAAGATCAGTCCCTCCACCAACTCATGCTCGATCTGCAGGTGCGGTGCCACCTTCCAGCCTGCACCGCCCGTGATCAGCGTCAGGGGCTGCAGACCGGTGCGCTGCTTCAAGTGCCGGTGCAGGCGCTCGATAGCACCGGTGATGGCGTAATTACCGCCACTGGTCAGGGCGTCTGAGGTGTTGGTCGGAAAGCGTTGAACCTCGCCAGTGGGCACCCTAAGGCCCGCAGTGCCAGACTCCAAGGCGCGCAGCATGATGCCGTGTCCCGGCAGGATGAGCCCGCCCAGAAATACGCCTTGGGGGTCCAATGCATCCACCGTCACCGCGGTGCCGATCATGACTACCAGCGCGGGTTGGTCGAGCCCGCGGTCGAGCACATGCCAGCGCGCCCCGATGAGCGCCGTCCAACGGTCAGCACCGAGCCGCGTGGGGTGGTCGTAGCCATTGCTCACCCCGGCGTCGTAGGCCGAGGGCACGACCCAGCTCGGTGGCGTGTTCCACAGTTCCATCTGTTCTTCGACGCGGCGGCGAACCGCGTCGCCGGCCACGTTGCACCCCAAGATGGCCCGCGGGGCGGGTACGGCCCGCCAGTCCCCCTCGGCCAGGGCGTCGATGTTCTCCAGAAACACCGCTCCCTGCTGGCGCGGCGCCACACCAGGTCTTGCGGCATCGTGCAGCGCCCACTTCAGCCGGGTATTGCCAATGTCTACGGCCAAAAAACTCATAGCCGTCAGGGTATCAGAGCAAGCCGCAGTGCGGCGGCACCTGGCCCGGGCGACGCCCACGCAGCGGAATTCGGTGGCATGATTACAGATTGACGTTTACGTTAACGTCAATGGAGCGTTTTGGGCTTCGGCCTTGCGCCCCAGGCCGTTGCGGCGCCCCATTGCACACGTGTTTGCGAGATTCACCATGACCGACCTGTCTGCCGACTACAAGGCCCTGGCCCAATACCGTCCCACGCACAAGGTGCGCCTGGTCACCGCCGCAAGCCTGTTTGACGGGCACGATGCGGCCATCAACATCATGCGCCGCATCTTGCAGGGCATGGGGGCCGAAGTGATTCACCTGGGCCATAACCGCTCGGTTGATGAGGTGGTCACCGCCGCGCTTCAGGAAGATGTGCAGGGCATCGCGGTGAGCTCCTACCAGGGCGGCCACGTCGAGTACTTCAAGTACATGGTTGAGTTGCTACGTGCACGCGGCGGAGCACACATCCAGGTGTTTGGTGGCGGTGGCGGTGTCATCGTTCCGGCCGAAATCCGAGATCTTAATGAACACGGCGTACGTATCTACAGCCCCGAAGATGGCCAACGGATGGGCCTGCAGGGGATGATCGGCGAGATGATGATGCGCTGTGACCGGGACCTGTCGGTGCACGCCCCCGCGCATCTGGAGACGATTCAGGGTCACAGCCCCGCCGCGTGGCGCGCCTTGGCACAGCTGATTACCGCATTGGAAAACGGTCGGGCCGAGGCCTCGCTGGTGGCGGCCGTGCGCCAAGCGGCCTCGGCGCGAACCATCCCGGTGCTTGGCATAACCGGCACCGGTGGGGCGGGGAAATCGTCCCTCACCGATGAACTGATTCGCCGCATCCGTCTCGACCAGGATGACGAGCTGCGCATCGCCGTAATCTCGATCGACCCTTCGCGGCGCAAGAGCGGCGGCGCCTTGCTGGGTGACCGTATCCGCATGAATGCCATCTCGCCCTGGTCCAAGGCTGCAGGCGCGGCTGGCGATACTGGTGCACGGGTCTTCATGCGCTCCCTGGCCACGCGCGAGGCGGGGAGTGAAATTTCGCAGGCCTTGCCCGATGTGGTGGCGGCGTGCCGGGCAGCAGGGTTCGACTTGGTTATCGTGGAGACCTCGGGCATCGGCCAGGGCGACGCGGCCATCGTGCCGCATGTGGACGTCCCCATGTATGTAATGACGCCCGAATTCGGTGCGGCCAGCCAGCTCGAAAAGATCGACATGCTGGACTTCGCTGAGTTTGTGGCCATCAACAAGTTCGACCGCAAGGGCTCGCTGGACGCCCTGCGCGATGTGGCCAAGCAGGTACAGCGCAACCGAGAGGCCTGGACGATCAAGACCGAGGACATGCCGGTCTACGGGACCATGGCCAGCCGCTTCAATGACGACGGTGTCACCGCGCTGTACCAGGGGCTCAAGGTCCGTCTGCTGGCCCTGGGGCTGCCGTTGCGCGAAGGTCGACTGCCCTCGGTTGCCACCCACCACAGCACCCAGCAGACGCCCATCGTGCCGACCGCGCGCATGCGCTACCTGGCTGATATCGCCGATACGATGCGCGGCTACAAGCGCCGTGTGGCCCAACAGGCACGGCTGACCCGCGAGGTGCAGCAGCTGCGCGAAGCAGCGCGCATGCTCAGCGTCGACAAGCCCGACAAGCCGAGGGCAGCCGAAGCGGCCATCGACCTGGCCACCAAACGCGAAGCCCAACTCGGTGCCGACGCACGGCATCTGCTGGCGCAGTGGCCCGAGATGCAAAAGGCTTACTCGGGTGACGAATATGTGGTCAAGATCCGCGACAAGGAAATCCGCACTGCATTGACCCACACCACCCTTTCGGGCAACAAGATCCGCAAGGTGGCGCTGCCGCAATACGAGGACCACGGCGAAATCCTCAAGTGGCTGATGCTGGAAAACGTTCCCGGCAGCTTTCCGTTCACCGCTGGCACCTTCGCCTTCAAGCGCGAGGGCGAAGATCCCACCCGCATGTTCGCTGGCGAAGGCGATGCCTTTCGCACCAACCGGCGCTTCAAGGTGGTGTCTGAGGGCATGCCGGCCAAGCGGCTGTCGACCGCGTTCGACTCAGTCACGCTGTATGGGCATGACCCCGACCGCCGCCCTGACATTTACGGCAAAGTGGGAAATTCCGGAGTCTCCATCGCCACGCTGGATGATATGAAGGTGCTGTACAGCGGCTTCGAACTCACCAACCCGTCTACCTCGGTGAGCATGACGATCAATGGGCCAGCGCCCACGATCCTAGCCATGTTCATGAATACCGCCATCGACCAGAACCTGGAGAGGTTCAAGGCCGACAACGGTCGCGATCCCACGGCCGACGAGACGCAAAAGATTCGGGCCTGGACCCTGGCCCATGTGCGCGGCACGGTGCAAGCCGACATCCTCAAGGAAGACCAGGGGCAAAACACCTGTATCTTCAGCACCGAGTTCTCGCTGAAGGTGATGGGTGACATTGCCCAGTATTTCGTGCACCACGATGTGCGCAACTTCTACTCGGTGTCAATCAGCGGCTACCACATCGCCGAGGCCGGGGCCAACCCAATTTCACAGCTGGCCTTCACCCTCAGCAACGGCTTCACCTTCGTAGAGGCCTACCTGGCACGCGGCATGCACATTGACGACTTTGCGCCTAATCTGTCCTTCTTTTTCAGCAATGGGATGGATCCGGAGTACACGGTACTGGGCCGCGTGGCGCGCCGCATCTGGGCCACCGCGATGCGCGATCGCTACGGCGCCAACGAACGCTCGCAGAAGCTGAAATACCACATCCAGACCAGCGGCCGGTCGCTGCACGCACAGGAAATTGCCTTCAATGACATCCGGACCACGCTGCAGGCGCTAATTGCCATCTACGACAACTGCAACTCCCTGCACACCAACGCCTACGACGAAGCCATCACCACGCCCACCGAAGAAAGCGTGCGCCGCGCCATGGCCATTCAGCTGATCATCAACCGCGAGTGGGGCTTGGCCAAGAACGAAAATCCCAATCAAGGGGCCTTCATCATCGACGAGCTCACCGAACTGGTGGAAGAAGCGGTGTTGGTCGAATTCGAGAAGATTGCCGAGCGCGGCGGTGTACTCGGAGCGATGGAAACCGGCTATCAGCGCAGCAAGATCCAGGAAGAGAGCATGCATTACGAGATGCTCAAGCACACCGGTGAGCATCCCATCATCGGAGTGAACACCTTCCGTAACCCGCAAGGCGACCCCGTTCCCGAGCACATTGAGTTGGCCCGCTCCACGCCAGAGGAAAAGGAGTCACAGCTGCAGCGCCTAGAAGACTTCCACCGCCGGCACGCCGATCAGGCCGGGCCAATGCTGCAGCAGCTGCAGCAAGCCGTGATGGACAACGGCAATGTGTTTGAGGTGCTGATGGAAGCGGTTCGGGTGTGCTCGCTGGGTCAAATCACGGCCGCGCTGTTCGAGGTGGGGGGGCAGTATCGCCGCAGCATGTAGGTTTGGCCCGGCTTGTCAGGATTCTGTATCCCTGCGGATCCAAAATCGGGGTCTGGCTCTCGAAGCCACACCACCAAACGACGCCCCAAGGAGACTTCGATGAGCATACCTGCTGTTTACATTGTCGCCGCTGCCCGTACCGCCATTGGCACCTTCGGAGGCAGTCTCAAGGACGTTACCCTAGCCGACCTGGCCACGCTGGCCGTCAAGGAGGCACTGGCTCGCAGCGGCGCGCCCTTGGACGCCGTGGGTCATCTGGCGATGGGCTCGGTGGTACCCACCGAGCCGCGCGACGCCTACCTCAGCCGCGTGGCGGCGCTCAACGCTGGGCTGCCCAAGGAGACGCCGGCCTTCAACGTGAACCGCCTGTGCGGCTCGGGCCTGCAGGCCATCGTCTCTGCAGCGCAGGCCATCCTGCTGGGCGACTGTGATGTAGCCGTGGGCGCCGGTGCGGAAAACATGAGCCGCGGCGCCTACCTGTTGCCTGGCGCGCGCTGGGGCACGCGCATGGGTGACGCGCCAATCCAGGATTTCATGATCGGCGCCCTGCATGACCCCTTCCACAAGATCCATATGGGCATCACGGCCGAAAATGTGGCGGCCCAGTTCGGCATCAGCCGCCAGCAAATGGACGAGCTGGCCGCTGAAAGCCACCGCCGCGCTGCAGCGGCCATCGCGGCGGGCCGCTTCAAAGACCAGATCTTTGCGGTGGTGACGCAAAGCCGCAAGGGCGAGGTGCGCTTTGAAGTCGACGAGCATGTGAAGGCCACCACCACGGTGGATACCTTGGCCGGGATGAAGCCCGCTTTCAAGAAGGATGGTGCGGTAACCGCCGGTAACGCTTCGGGCATCAACGATGGGGCCGGCGCGGTGGTGCTGGCCAGCGAAGCTGCGGTGAAAGCCTGTAGCCTCAAACCCTTGGCACGACTGGTGGCCTATTCGCATGCGGGCGTAGAGCCCACCATCATGGGTATCGGGCCGGTGCCGGCCACGCGTCGTGTACTGGAGCGTGCCGGCTGGACAGTGGACGACTTGGATGTGATCGAGAGCAACGAGGCATTTGCTGCACAGGCTTGCGCGGTGGTGAAGGAATTGGGCCTGGATCCGGCCAAGACCAATCCCAACGGCTCGGGTATTTCGCTGGGGCACCCCATCGGCGCCACCGGGGCCATCATCACTACCAAGGCCATCTACGAGCTGCACCGCACAGGAGGCAAGCGGGCACTGGTGACGATGTGCATCGGCGGCGGGCAAGGCATCGCCGCGCTGTTTGAACGGGTGTAAGCACCGGCTTGCTGCAAAGGCGCAGCACGGCAAAATGGGACATGGACGTCCAACTGCCCTTTTCAGCCCCTCAATCATTCACCGACCCCCAAGCGGCCTGGGCCCACGCCCGGGCCATCTACGACGCGGCGGTGGAACATCTGCGCGACCAGCTGCGTCGCTTCGTCGCAGGCGAGACGCCCAGCTCGCGTGTGCGGGCCTGCTATCCACGGCTGCGGGTACGCACCAACAGCGTGGCGCGGGCCGATTCGCGTCTGGCCTTTGGCTTCGTGGCTGGCCCGGGCCTGTATGAGACCACGCTCACCCGCCCCGACCTCTTTGCCACCTACTATCGCGCCCAGTTTGAACTGCTGTTGAAGAACCATGGAGCGCACCTGGTGGGCGGTCTGGAAGTGGGCGTGAGCAAGACCGCGATCCCGGTGCACTTTGCACTCGGCGAGAACGAGCACCTGGAAGGCTCGCTCAGCCCCGATCGGCGCTTGTTGCTGCGCGACCTGTTCGACCTGCCCGACCTAAACGCGATGGACGACGACATCGCCAATGGCTCACACGATCCAGCGCCCGGCGAGTCCGAGCCCTTATCACTGTTCACTGCACCACGCGTCGACTATTCGCTGCATCGGTTGCGCCACTACACCGGCACCGCGCCCGATTACTTTCAAAACTATGTGCTGTTCACCAACTACCAGTTCTATATCGATGAGTTCGCGCGGCTGGGCCACGCGATGATGGCCGACCCCGCGTCTGAGTACGAGGCTTTCATCGAACCGGGTAATGTGGTGACGCGCCGCGCGGGCCTGCCTGCGCAAGCCGGAGATGAACGCGGGACTGCACCGCCGCGCCTGCCGCAGATGCCGGCCTACCATCTGATGCGCGCTGGGCACTCGGGCATCACCATGGTCAACATCGGGGTAGGCCCGGCGAACGCCAAGAACATCAGTGACCACATCGCGGTGCTGCGCCCCCATGTGTGGCTGATGCTGGGCCACTGCGCGGGCCTGCGCAACACGCAGCAGCTCGGCGACTATGTGCTGGCCCACGGCTATGTACGTGAAGACCATGTGCTGGATGAAGAGCTGCCCCTATGGGTGCCGATACCAGCACTTGCAGAAGTGCAGGTCGCGCTGGAGACAGCCGTGGCCGAGGTCACCCAGTTGAGCGGCTACGAGCTCAAGAAGGTGCTGCGCACTGGGACCGTGGCCTCCACCGACAACCGTAACTGGGAACTGCTGCCCTTCCGCGGCCCGCACAGCACCCCAGCGCGGCGCTTCAGCCAAAGCCGCGCTGTGGCGCTTGACATGGAAAGTGCCACGATAGCAGCCAATGGTTTTCGATTTCGGGTGCCCTATGGCACCCTGCTGTGCGTGAGCGATAAGCCCCTGCACGGCGAAATCAAGCTGCCCGGTATGGCCAACACCTTTTACCGCGAACGGGTAGACCAGCACCTGCGCATCGGCATTCGCGCCATTGAGCTGCTGCACCGCGCCGGCATGGGGCAGCTCCATTCACGCAAACTGCGCTCCTTCGCCGAGGTGGCATTCCAATAATGGGGTCAGTGTCGATTTTTTTGCGAATGGCTGGCGGTGGGTGCCGAGGCTACGGCCGCGGCTTCGGTCACGACCTCAGCCCAAGCCGACGCCGCTCGGTGGGACTCGGTGCTTCGCCTAACGGCGAGCGTGTGGCTGCACAGCCGAGGCGGCTTTCTTCGCCTTGGCGCGTGCCTCATCCGTGTTTTCCGCACGCGCCAAGGCAACACCCATGCGCCGCTTGACGAAGCTCTCGGGCTTGCCGAACAAGCGCAGGTCCGTGCCTTCGATGGCCAAGGCCTTGTCAACATCTGCAAACGAAATGCCCACGGCGTTGACGCCGCCATAGATCACCGCGCTGGCACCGGGGTTGCGCAGCGAGGTGTCTACCGGCAGGCCCAGGATGGCGCGGGCATGCAGTTCGAATTCGCTTTGCCATTGGGTGCACAGCGTGACCAGGCCGGTGTCGTGGGGCCGGGGGCTGACCTCACTGAACCACACCTTGTCAGCCTTGATGAAGAGCTCCACGCCGTACAGGCCACAGCCATCGGGCTGGCCCTGCAGGCCGCGGCCCAGGTCATCGGTCACGGCTGTTGCCATGGCCTGTGCGCGCTGCAGGGCCAGGGCGGGCATGCGCTGGGGCTGCCAACTCTCCACATAGTCGCCACTGACCTGCCGGTGGCCGATAGGCTCGCAGAAGTGGGTGTGGATGGCGCCATCAGCTCCTCGGGCACGCACCGTCAGCAGCGTGATCTCGTACTCAAAGTCGATGAAGCCCTCCACGATCACGCGCCCCTTGGCCACGCGGCCACCGGTCATAGCGAAATCCCAGGCGGTACTCACATCGGCAGGCGTGTCGATCTTGCTCTGGCCCTTGCCCGATGAGCTCATCACCGGTTTGACAATGCAGGGGTAGCCGATCGGCGCGTGGCCGTCGGTGCCGTCGATGGCCGCCTGCAGTTCGGCCAGGGAATCGCAGAAACGATAAGGGCTGGTGGCCAGGCCCAGGGTTTCGGCGGCCAGGCGCCGGATGCCTTCACGGTCCATGGTCAGGCGCGCGGCGCGGGCGGTGGGCACCACGCGCACCGCGCCCTCGGCCTCCAGGGCCTGCAGCTCGGCGGTTGCGATGGCTTCAATTTCCGGTACCACCAGCATCGGTCGCTCGCGCTCGATGAGCGCGCGCAGCCGATGGGCATCGCTCATGTTGATGGTGTGCGCATGATGCGCAACCTGGTGGCCAGGGGCGTTGTCGTAGCGGTCGACCGCGATGGTCTCAACACCCAGGCGCTGTAGGGCCATCAACACTTCCTTGCCCAACTCACCCGATCCGAGAAGCATGACGCGGGTGGCCGCAGGGGACAGGGGGGTGCCTAGGGTGGTCATCAGAGCTCTCCAGGGTGGGAGCGGCATCCTATCCAAAGCCCTGGACCGTGGAGGGCGGTGAGGTGCAAGCTTGAACGCGGTGTTCGGATGACCCCATGCGCACCGCGGGAATCGGCTGCATCCCCGCCTACACTCCTGCCGGTGGCCGCCCCTTAGGAGAACCCCCGTGGCGGGCCTGCGCCGCCCGCGCCACTATGCCGCGGGCCGCTCCAGCACCGCTGCAGCGAACTGCCTCACTGTATTCGGAGTTCCCGTGACCGTCATCGACCTGCCTCGAGCCGCCCAGCCCGTGAGCCCGGCTCACCTCGGCCAAATGCCCCAACCATGGCTGGACCACTATCCGCCCGGCGTGGTGGCCGCAGTTGAGGTGCCTGCCGACCTCACCCTGGTGGACATCTTGGAAGACTCGATGCGCCACTATGCCGATCGCACAGCCTCGCGCTGCTTGGAGCGCACGCTGAGCTTCGGCCAGATCGACCAGTTGTCTCAGGCCCTGGGTGCATGGCTGCAGTCCACCGGCCTGCAACAGGGTGACCGGGTGGCCCTGATGATGCCCAATGTGCCTCAGTACATGGTGGCCATTGCAGCGGTGCTGCGTGCGGGCTACGCGGTGGTGAACGTGAACCCGCTGTACACCGCACGCGAACTGGAGCACCAGCTCAAGGACTCGGGTGCCAGGGCCATCATCGTCCTGGAGAACTTCGCCAGCACCTTGGAAGAAGCCATCGACAAGACCGATGTGAAACATGTGGTGGTCACCGGCCTGGGTGACCTGATCGGTTGGTGGAAGGGCCACTTCGTGAATTTCGCGGTGCGACACCTGCGCAAGATGGTGCCCGAGTACCGGCTGCCGCTGGACGGCGGGCGCACTGTGACGCGCTGGCGCCAAGCCATCGAACAGGGCCGCAGCCGCAGCTTGCAGCGGCCCTCCATCTCGCCAGAGGACGTGGCCTTCCTGCAGTACACCGGCGGCACCACGGGTGTGTCCAAAGGCGCCACGCTGCTGCACCGCAACGTGGTGGCCAATGTGCTGCAGACCGAAGCCTGGTTCAAGCCCAAGCTCGACGAGATCGGTCACAAGCAACTGGTGATCGTGTGTGCACTGCCCCTGTATCACATCTTCGCGCTGACCATTTGCTACCTGATGGGTGCGCGGATGGGCTCACAGAACCTGCTGATACCCAACCCGCGCGACATCCCTGGCTTCATCAACACGCTGCGCAACGTGAGGGTGAACATGTTCCCGGCGGTCAACACGCTGTTCAACGCCCTGGCCAATGAGCCCGAGTTCGCCAAGCTCGACTGGTCGGGCCTGAAGATCAGCAACGGGGGCGGAATGGCGGTGCAGCAGGCCACGGCTGTGAAGTGGATGCGTGTCACCGGCTGCCCCGTGGTCGAGGGCTATGGCCTGTCCGAGACCTCGCCCGTGGCCACCTCCAACCGCTTGGACCTCAAGGAGTTCAGCGGCACGATCGGCCTGCCCATCCCCAGTACCGACATTGCCATCCGCGATGATGACGGGCGCGATGTGCCCATTGGCCAGCCGGGTGAAATCTGCATCAAGGGCCCTCAGGTCATGGCCGGCTACTGGAACCGCCCCGATGAAACCGCCAAGGTGATGACGCCCGATGGCTACTTCAAAAGTGGTGATGTGGGCATCATGGACGAACGCGGTTATGTGCGCATCGTCGACCGCAAGAAGGACATGATCCTGGTATCGGGCTTCAACGTGTACCCCACCGAAATCGAACAAGTCGTGGGTCTGCACCCGGGCGTGCTGGAGTGCGCGGCTGTGGGCATTGCCGATGAACGGTCCGGCGAGACGGTCAAGCTCTTCGTGGTGAAGAAGGACGGCGCGAGCATCTCCGAAGACGAGATCGCCGCCTACTGCCGCGAGAACTTCGCCGCCTACAAGCGGCCCAAGATCATTGAGTTTCGCGACGACCTGCCCAAGAGCAACGTGGGCAAGATCTTGCGGCGCGAGTTGCGCAGCGACGCCTGAAGCCGGGCGGTGAGGCGGCGCGCCGGCGCCGGGGTGCCCTGATGCAGCGTCCGGCGTCACAATGGAACCATGCAAGCGGTACCCGCCCTGAACCTGGCCTCGGTCTTTGAGCCCTTGCACCTGCAGGTGCTGCAGCGGGATTGGCTTTCGTCCAACCAGGTGGTCCTCCTGGACCCCCATGGCGGCGGCGCCAGCGTGGTGGACACCGGCTACTCCAGCCACGCCACACAGTCGGTGGCCCTGCTGGAAGCCACCCTGCAGGGGCGCCAGCTGGTACGCATCCTGAACACCCACCTGCACTCCGACCATTGCGGCGGCAATTGCGCGATACAGGCGCGCTGGCCTGAGGTTCAAACCTGGGTTCCGCAGGCCGCCTTTGAAAAAGCCCGTTCCTGGGACCAGGAGCGCCTGACCTACCGCCTAACGGGACAGACCTGCCACCCCTTCCGGGTCGACCACGCCCTGCACCCCGGGCAGGCGGTGGAACTGGGCGGTTACTGCTGGCAGGTGCACGCCGTGGGCGGCCACGACCCCGATGCGGTCCTGCTGTTTCAGGCTGAACACCGGGTGCTGATTTCGGG
>Ga0194118_10004787_pt1 | contig 14559 bp, 11 predicted proteins | sample TA2MahsurfametaG_2_FD_148662 | JGI IMG/M metagenome (GOLD analysis project Ga0194118, IMG submission 148662) | Freshwater microbial communities from Lake Tanganyika, Tanzania - TA2015013 Mahale N5 surface | ecosystem: Environmental > Aquatic > Freshwater > Lake | place: Tanzania: Lake...
GATTCCTCGCTTAGAATGGAGATCATCTACTTCAGAAGAACCGATACCACGGTATGGACCCAATGGGAGGGCCCTTATTGGATGAAGTCGCTTTCATCGACTGGCGACGAATGGGGCCCCCGATTCGATGCCGAAGGGGGACTTTACCTTGTCCGCTCTCTTCCGATTGGATACCGCTCCACTCAGGCAGCACACAACGGAGACGCAGGTGCGCTAGAAACCAATTACCGCAGTGGCTACCAAGTGAGAGGCGCTCCGTCTGCTGCGCTGAAGGCTGGAGAACAAAGCGATATTATCCGCGCCATCCCCCAAACCCTGTCCATTGTGATTAGTTTGGATGGCATCTATTTCGACACGGATCGACATGTTCCTCAAAGCAGATCGATGTCGGATTTAACTCGATTGGCCGACCTCATCCTGCAAAATGCCCGTCAACGCTATACAGTGGTGGGCTATGCCGACGTCCGTGGCAGTACAGAACACAACCTTGAACTTTCGAAACGCCGTGCAGACTGGATACGCAATTGGCTGATAGACCAAGGTGTGCCCCCGAATCAAATATCAGCTGTGGGTAAAGGAGCCGTTTACGATGGCTCAAAAAAATCACCCTCTAACCTGCAAAAGAATCGGAGGGTCGACTTGGTTTGCAATCCACAAAAATAAATATTCTCACTCATTAAAGAATCTGCTAAAATCAATTAAACATTAATGAAATGAAAAAAATAAAAATCTTCCTACTTTCAATTATTGGCGGTTTAGGAGTAGTTGCCAAAACTTGTTTACCAGAGCACAAAGCAATAATCAACGCGGAAAGGAGCGCCGTCATTTCTGCGGAAAGAAACGCAGTTATTTCTGCGGAAAGGAGCGCAGGTATTTCTGCGGAAAGGAGCGCCGCAAAAAATATCGAAAAAGAAATAAAACCCACTAAAGACTTAGAATCAAAGCTAGAAAAAATAATAGATATAATAGATATAATACCACTTGATGATTTGAAGGAAAAATTTGACGAGAACAATTTTAAAAAAATAACATACAAAGAGGTACTTAAAAATGAGAATATGCCGATTTTAAGAAAAATTTTACAAAAATCATTAAATTCTAATATAAATTTTACAAACACAGAAATAAAAGATATAATAACTGAAGAAAGCAGATCAAAATACCGTTTATCAAAGCGTACATTATCAAAAATAAAACTATATTTTAGTAAAACATATGCTGACTATTATTACTCTATCCTTCTTAAAATAAATTCCTGTAACAAAGATTTAATAACTATATTAACTGAATATAGAAAAGAAAGAGGCTTTGAAGAATCTGGGCCCCTTAACAAAGAATTGCGTAAATGCGAAGGGCAAGCCAATTAATGACTAATAATAAAATCATTGTTGCTCATAAACATTGAATATAATTGTGATTCAACTAATATATGTTCAAGCTGCTCAAAAATATACCCTAATTTAATGGCTAAAAATCTCATCTTAGGAATTCAAAAAAAATAAAAAACGCTAATTATGTCCAAAATCGAAAGTTTTTTGAAGTCATATAACCAGCTGGATGAATTCTTGCGAGGTAAGCTAAAACGTGACATGAGCGTCAGCCATTCCAAACTGCTTACGCAAATTTCCAAAACTGATCTTGTTTTTTCAAACCTAGAGACCAGACTACAAGCATATCGCGCGTTGCGAAATGCAATCGTCCATGTACATAGTGAAGGGGAAACCCCAATTGCCGTGCCCAATGATGAAGTAGTTGAGGACTATCAGCGAATTGTCAATTATGCGATTAAGCCCCCCTTGGCAATCGACAGTATAGCAATCAAAAACATATTAACTGTTGAATGAACAAGCTCCATCAAAGAGGTGCACGAAATAATGTTGAACAAAGGATTAAGCTTGATTCCTATTGTTAAGGAAGAAAGAATGGTAGGTATATTTGGCTCATGGCACCTTCAAAAATATTTAATAGATAATAATCTTAATGTTCATCATAACACTAAGCTCTCAGATTTATACGTCTATTTAAGCATAGAGCGCCCATTGAAAGACCTTCATACTGAATTCCGGATCGATTTTCAAAAAATAACCGCTAACATTGACGATATTGTTCGTGGCTTTACGGGTTCCGCACTTGCAGGGCATTACTTCAAAGCCGTTTACCTTACACAAAATGGAAACCCACTCGAGAAGATCGAAGGAGTAATTACCCCGCACTGCCTTCCGACCATTAATCCTAATCTACTCAACAAGACTTTGGCACGGTGATCATCAAATAACTATGAAGCCAGTTCGAGAAATGGAGCCATTGAAAAGCGACTTGTTACACGCAATCGTTGAATTTAAGAGCTTGGGCTTTGTGGGCTTGCCGATCTATCGTCTTGCACTAGGCGATTTCTTTTTGGCTCCTTTAAACAGCACAATAGGCCTTTAGAGGTCTTTTTGTTAATTTTTCATAAATTGCACATATAAATTGACCTCAGCATGAATTTTATTGAAAAATATCAATCCTACACAGTTTTGCAAAAGCAAATTCTTGGAATCCTTTTCCGAGCTAAAAAAATTGAGAAGTATGATTTAAAGTATTTTACGACACGTCTATTACGCTATATGCCAATGGAAGATAAAGAAAAAGAATTCCTGAGTCACATAGATTTTTTGTTTTCTGATGTCTGGTGTATGGAAGAAAATGAGGAGGTTGTTTTAAGGGATGAGTTCAGTTCCGAAACTGAAAGTTTGCATGCGATAATTCTCGAAGACAGAGAAAAATGGCGATTAAAAATGATCCATGATGTTTGCAACTATGTCGGTATTGAAGAAAATGACCCAGTTGTAAATGGATTAAAAAAAATAGATCGTGCTCATTTTTTGAGAGAAGACATGATTCCTTTTGCGGATATAGATTGCCCTCTGCCCTTGTATAATAAAATGACGGAAAGTGCATTGCACGCTGTATTAATGACCATAAATGCCGTTGAGCCAAAGGCGGGCGAAAAGATACTAATCTGCGGGGTAAAGGGCGGCTACCTTTGCGCCTTGCTTTCTGCGCTTGTAGGGGAGACCGGTTTTGTTCGGGGGCTCGACTGGGATGAAGAGATTTGCACCCATACCGACGCCGCCATCAACAGGTATCCTGACATTCTGAAAAACAGCTTTATCTGCAATCAACCTGATGTGACCCTTGGGCTAAATGAGCATGCTCCTTTTGATATCGTCATCGTCAATGGATGTATACCTCAGGTTCCATTAACCTTGATGGGGCAATTGCATGAATCAAAGGGGCGCATCTTATTTTATTTGCACAGTGGAGGCGATAGTTCAGTTTGCTACCTGGTCCATAAAAACCAGAGTATTTTGCAGGAAAAAAAATTGAGTAAATTGAGTAATTTTCTTTTCACACCCATCCCCGGAAAGCAAGGTTTTGTGGGTATTCAAGATCTACAGAAACAATATGAAGATGCCGGAAAAAAACTGTTGGATGCTCGCGAAGACCTCTCAGAGATAAACCGGAAGATTCCTTATCCCATAGCACGGATGCTTACCGCTGCATACAATGCCAGAAACTCAGATGAAAGGCACAAGGCTGTTTTAAAAATTGCAGAAGTTTACATTCGATATCTTGCCTTTATAAGCATCAGTCGGTTTGATTTTCTTGCATGTCAGGACCAAAGAGTAGCGGAGTATCTGATGAAGATCTCTGATAAACCCTCTAATGGAGATTGGCCCAGAATTTTAAGAGCGACATTAAAAAGTATTTCCAAGGAAGATTCGCTCGGAGCCGAACTTATTGCAGAATACGAAAAAAATCTGCGTATTCCTCAGGTTATGGAGGCGCTTCGAAGCATCGATGAATCTGTAGGTAAGCAAAAGCGAGGTGGAAATTCGGTGAAAGTTTGTGATTTTCTGGATGCCATCTTTCACTATCGAAACAAATCCGCAGAGGGTCACGGAGGTATGTATTCTTCTGGTCATATTGAAGGAATTTCTGATCTTTTGCTCAAATCTTTTATCAGGATTTTTTTAGATTCTGTTCTGTTTCAGAATTATTTCCTCATCGAAGTACATCGTAAGGAAGAAATGAGGATTGGTAAGAAATTCAGACTAGAGTTGTTTCGCCTTAATGGCATACAGCATATCCTGGAAATTTTGGAGTTAGACAAAGAGGCTGCTGATGATTGGCATCGGGGGGTTGCCTTGATTACCAAAGATAAATATGTTCAAAGCCTTTCGCCATGGCTGGTTTGGACGGATGAGGGCAGGTTTAAAACACCTGATATGTTTATGTTTAATGGAAAGGATGAATACATTACCTACTACAATGCCGATGTATATCCCGATAAACAATTAAGCGAGGAACTGAATGAGATAAAAAAGCGCCACCCGGTTCCGGAAAAGCCTAAATATGATTCGGATGTGGTAAAAAATATCATTATGGGCTTTATGCCTATTTTTACTGCAGATGGGTTGATTTCTCGTGCTGAAATGGTCTCGCTAATTTCCGCCGTTAAAACTGTAACTGCCATGAGCGATGAAGATTGCGAAAGATTTATCCTTGATATCATCTACCAAGAATTTCCCGATGTCCACATTGAGGGATGAAAATGCCCACAGGTTCATGATTAACCATCTTTTGGAAGCAAAAGCATGTTCTCCCAAAGTTGTGCAGGTAATGGACAAATTAAGACGGCAATGGTTTTTGCCAATCGGCACCGTAATCGAAAACTTAAGGCCAATTTCCATAGGACATAATCAAACCATGAGTGCGCCCTTTATTGTAGCCTCCATGACGGAGTTACTGGAATTATCGGGCGACGAAAAAGTCTTAGAAATTGGCTCTGGTTGCGGTTACCAAACTGCGGTACTTTTGGGTATGGGGGTTGATGTTTATTCCATTGAATACATTCCTGAGTTGGCAGATTTTGGCAGAAAGAACCTCGAGAAAATGGGTTTATCGCCCAACATGAAATGTGCTGATGGTTATTTCGGCTGGCCAGAGGAAGCTCCATTTGATCGGATTATCATTGCTGCAACGGCCTCCAGAGTCCCTGTAACATTGGTAGAACAATTGAAAATAGGAGGCAAAATGGTTTTCCCCCTCAAAAAGGGGGACCGAGAGTTTATGGTCAGATTAACGAAAAACACACCATTCGATTATGACTTGGAATGGCTGTATGGGGTTGTTTTCGTCCCCTTTGTGGGTGCTATCAACCATAAAATCTGAAATTAGTTTCATTAACCCTACGGAATGAACAAGGTTTTAGGATACGGGAGTATAGACTCGCATAAATGCCCCACATAATCGCCCATCACCAGCGAAAGTCCCAAAACAACAGCCGCTGATATAAGGGCAACGCCCACGTTGTTGTTTTTGATTTCTTTCCATTCATCAACTTTAGATACATAAAAAAGCAGCAAGGTTGCGAAGGCAATGAGTACGAGAATGCACAGAACCCCGATCACCACAAAGAGGACAGAGTAGAGGATCACCATCACCACGTCTTGCACACTAAATCCCGATTGAGAAAAAAGACGCAGGCCATTAATGGCGGGGTCCACAATGGTTCTGAGCATAATAGAGGTCGCCAAAATAATTCCCGTCTGCAGAACCCCGTAAGCGGTATTACGATTCTCAGACATTTGGTAGCGCTTATCCAGATACCCATTTAGGATTTTGTAGACCAACAGTAAAGACGAAATCCCCATAGCAAAGGCCATTAAGGTTTGAACTAGAATCATAGTGTTCATGGCGTAAGATTTTGATAGTTTGTAACGGTCCAGTTTTTCATGTTTTGCTGCTCGGGGATTAACATGCCTATTTGAAAATTTTTGGCAGTGAGTTCTACCGCGTAATGCTTGATTCCTTTAATCTCTTTGTAATTGGAAGACCCTAGGCCAAGGGGAACTGCAACTCCAAGAACTGAATGACCATACGACTCACTCAACCAAATACTCGAGGATATACCTAAGCGAGTTAAGATCATATGAGCTAACATTGTCCGTGTATCACAATCTCCCTTCTGGTTATGGGCAAACTCATATGGCGCCTGTACTCCAGCAAAAATTAAAGGCAAACAAGGTAATTTTTTTTGGTGATATTCTTTAACAAAAGTATTTCCACGGTCCATCATTTCCTTGCAAGTCTCATCGTGCACCAGAACGTAATCTATTTCCTGAATCATCGTGGTCACCATCTCTGCTGCCTGCAATGCATTCATGTTTTCCTTGATCGCCTTACGGCGTAGATCTTCAGTTAGCATATCCAATTTGGAAACGTCATGGTCAATTAAATGATAATATAGATTGGACATCACCTTCAAAGGATGCTGGCCCATATCCTTAAACCTCAAACTATCTCGGAAGGTTCTAGAATCTTGAAACGCCTTGTGCCTAGTTGTATAGTCAATCCGATGTAAACGCTTCGCGAAATCATACCATCGCAACGACATAGGATTAAGAGCATTTTGGCCCTGGTCTCCACCGCCAAGATCCCTCACTTCATTCGATTCCCCGTCTTTGACGGAAGTATTATCATCATCGCTTGACTCATTACCTTGCTTGCTTTTATCATTGAATTGCAAAACATAAGTACACAAAAGGCCCATAATTGCCCAACCATACCAAGACCGCAGCGGGAAACCCATAATCCACCGAGAAATAAGCCAGAATACCGATAAAATGGCTATCAAGAGCTCAATAGACGGAGTATTGAGCCCGACCACTGCAGAAACCAAAACTACAAATCCAAAAACAACTAGGCGAAAGAGCGTGTTAATGCGGCCCATTGCGCGCATTTTGGATGAATTACTACTCCGCACCAAGGCAATGTCATAACCCCAAATCCAGGCTATCCTCCCCTGTTAGTCCTTCCAAAAATCCCTCTGCCTTTTTGAGTATTTCCTCAAGGCCTCTGCGAAAATCCCTTAATCCCATCTTAATGGCAATCCGTGTGTAGCGTCCTTGCAGTCGCCCAATTTCTTTGAGCTGCTCATCGGTATAATCCTTCCGGTTGATTTTCAAATCAGCTTCCAACTCGGCAAAACTGGCTTCCAAGGCCTTCCAGTCTTCATCATTGGTTATGGAGGGATTTTTTTCAATAGCTGTGAGCTGATCATCAATTTTTGCAATTTTACGACCTGGGCCATTGCATGAGCTTAACCCAATGGTCAACAGGATGAGAAAAAGGAAAGTGTTTTTTAATGCGTTCATGATTTTGGATAAGGTTTAAATAATGTTGAATGCTTATAAATAATGAGAAATGTAATACCCTATTTTTTGTAATTTCCTCTAGCAATGATCAAATATTAAATAACAGAGATATTGGTAAATATGAAAACAAATACAATCCGAAAAAACCCATCCTTACTAAAAGAGGTAACGAAAAGGCACTGTGCAGAATACCCACTCAGTAAAAATTGTACAATTACTATCCGCGCTATTGATACTATTTATTTTGCTTTTTGAGGTATTAAAGCATAGCACTCATCTACATGCTTTGTAAAATCCTCATATTTAATCCAGAAATACCCTTTATTCCCCCAATCTTCGCCCCAGCTATTCATAATTTCAAACGCCCCACCTGCTTTTTTATCATCGTATCCAACTAAACACATAGCATGACCTCCATATGCGTCACCACTGTAATATCCACTCCAAACTCCTTGGCTGAAAACCGCACGTTGCCAATCTGCGCCTTTATAACATTTAATACCAATTACTACGGGCATACTCCCAGCAATTGCGCATTTAATTGAATTAATTGATGAGGAATTGAGTGGTGCAAACAAATATAATTTATCATCATAAACTACATTTTCTGAAACATTTGTACTACACACATTAGGTAAAAATTTATTAAACGTAGCACATCCATTATTTTTTAAAATGTTTAGAGCCAATGGAATAGCTGCACCATCATCGCAAGGGCGTTCCTGAAAATGTTTTTTGTATCTTACATATAAATTAAGCGGAGAAAAAGGTTCAAAATTTTTGTTGTTTTTTTCTATACGCTTTACAATTGTTAAACCTGCATAAGCGCTTGCCCAAGATACACAAGAGCCTAATGGACCTTGCGACATTACATTTGGAGCAAAAGGCCTCAAGGAATAAGAACTATTTCTTTTAATAGTTGTATCAATTTTAGTTGTATCAACTATATAAATATTTGGATCAACATTCGGATCAATTTTTGATGTATCGTCAATTATAATAATGGGTTTTACAACAAGCCCGGTACCTGGAATTTTGGCAAATACAAGAGAATGCTCAAATCTCGATTGGTTCAAAAAGAAAAACAAAAATACCATCCAAATGAATAGTCCCAAAATTAAAAAAAGCCTTGTTCTTTTCTTTGCTTTTTTTTCTGATTCTTTAAATTTTTCTAATTCCATACATCAAAGCTTTATCCAAATTTTTTCGTTCGCATCTTGAGGTTCCGTTAACTCATATGCATTGGTTTTATCTTTGTATTCGAAGTGGTAATAATTCTTTCGCTCATATTCAAAAATGAAGGGAGAATCCATTTTATTGTTTGGAGTTCTGAAGGCAAAATATTGATGATTTTCCAAATAAATTAGCTCATGAGCTGCTTCTTTAAATAATGCTAGTGTAAAAATCAATTTATCCGATTGCGAAACTTCCTTATGTAATAGAATTTCTGATAGACCATTAAACTTATTGCTAACTAGAGAAACTGGTTTCGATTTAAGACTTCCCAAAGCCGCAAGCATCATTGCTTCAGAGAGAGGATTATAACTTTTCACAATCGAAGTTATATGAACGCAATTTTCAAGATAATCAACAATACTTTTACTTTGCGGATCTAATACGGCTGCTTCAATCGTATCATAGGATTTTGAATTACCATTGCTTCGTATTTCAAATGTTCCCGTATCATTTAAACCCTGCGATGTTTCATATTCAAATTCTAATTTAACTTTCGTTCCACTTTCAGCTCTTGCAAATGAAAGAATATATTCTGGATCTTGTGTATTTATAAACCATGTCCTTTTACCACCATAGTTTAACATCATATTGGCGCTGAAGGCAATAAATGTACTCACACAAAAAGCAGCATACGAAAATGGATAGAATATAAGAACCGAAAGAATTGTCCCAATAGCAGATAGAATAATTACGATTATACTCAAACCCGCAGTACCAACTATATTATTGATTGCATCATTAAGAAGCACAAAACCTTTTTTTCTTCTTAAACTGTCTAAATAAAGTGAACTTATAATTGTCCAGACTAGAAAAAATAATAGAATTTGAGTAATTGTTATGTCAAATTCCTTACCCAGCCAACCAAAAATATTGATATCAGTGGTAAATTTAAGTAACCAATAAATTAAAAAAACCGGACACCAAATGAGCAAACTGAATAGTGCAACTTTCGGAAATGCATTGAGCACACTTTCTGGCTTTGCCCTTTTTTCTTGCGGCTTGTTTAATTCATAGATTGTCCAAGCACCTGCGGCCATTGCGGTGGGCGTGATAGGCAAAAATTGTTTTGACTTCCCAAAAGACCCTTTGGCATCAATAAAATAGTCCTCGTTCGTTCTGGTCGCTACGATATAATTACCCAGAAAAACCTTACTTTCTTCGCTGCCAGGATTTTCACACAAACCATTGAAAAATGCTCCTTCGCCTTGTGAACCACAAGAGTATATTTCACCCAATACATTAACATATCCTCTGATCTTCCATTGATTATCCTCATCCTTCATCTGAACATAAGCAGCAGTTCCTCTCCCCTTAAGCTTCTCTTGACGAATTTTAGTTAAAGCTTCGTCTAAGGTAGCTGTAGGAGCATTGCCTAAGGTGTTTTGCAGGTTAGCAGTACCTCCGATAATGAAAACATTTCTCGGGTTTTTCGCTAATTCATACATTAAAGTTAAGTCAGCTTCTTTCGTACAGACCGCGAAAAGTGTTTTCCCCCCCAAACGTTTGATTACCTCTTCTTTATCGCTTTGGCTAACATTGTCAAGTCCATCCGTAAAAAGAATGATATTATAAAATATAGATTTGTCTCCTCGTTTTTGTAATAATTCCTGAGTGGCAATTAAATCAGCTGCAGCGATTATTGCATCGTTCAATGCAGTTGCTCCTTCAGGTTGAATTGAATCAATAGCGCTAATTAATACCGTTTGACTATCGGTAAAATCGCAACACTGTTTTAATTGGTCAGAGAAGGTGTATACCGAATTTTTCTCACCTGTAAAAGGCATAGAAACAAACGATTTAAGTGCCTTTTTATACTCATCCATTTCGGCAGCTGTACTGCCACTATTATCAATAAGTAAGAGGTTTCTGAACTCAACCCTATTTTGATCCTCAACAACGAAAACCTCGGCAACATCTTTATTACTTAACTTTTTGTCATTCACTAAGACTGAGTCAAATCCACTGGATCGCTTTTCTGCAGCTAAGTAACCTAATTTATTTGCTGCACCTCGCTGTCCTGAACCATAAATTAGCACTTTATGGGGTTCAACGAGTTTTTTGAATAAGAGCCGAAGTACGAACCAAATTATAAGAATAACAACGAGAACAATTATCGTATTAATTAATTGAGCCATTTTAATTACTTTTAGATGATAAATACTGGCTTAAACAACTTTCAAACTTATCTTTGAACATGTTTCTAAAATTCTTTATATAAGAATCGTTCAGGCTATCAATATCTGAGAAATAGGTTTGCCATCCATTTTCATCAAAATTTAAATCAAAACTTTTCATAACCGAATTAAACACTTCGTCTCTTTTATTTGTTGCATCAATATTTTTACTGACAATTGTTTCATAAATAACTTTGTCAAGAATTCTCGAAAACTTATCAGGAAACTCTTTATCAAATTTCTCGGTAATCTCAATGAACGAACTCTTATTTCCACCCAGTGATGTACTAAATATTCCAAATAAGTTGGAAATGGGTTGATTGATAACTAATACTGAAAGAGAGCCTGTTGTAATGCTTGAATCCATACCTGAATTGTACTTTACAATTTTAGTATTAATACCATTTCCGATAACCTCTTTGATTAAACTTGTGTCTTCAGTTTTGCATGAGTCTAATAACAACTCTGCTGAAATATTATCTAGATTGGCAAGCCCATTATTGAATGGAGGCAATAAATTTAAGAACTCTTCTCTATCATCATTTTTAATGTTTATTCCTTCTTTTGGGAATAACAAGTCTGAAGACGATGAAATGTTACCCGAAGAACTTTTTAACTGATCAATAATTTTATTATTTAAAAAATCAATTTTATTGAGCAATAAATCATTCAAACTTAATTTTGTAGTTAAAATTGTTTGATTAAAATATTGAAACAACTTTTCAGGATTCCCAATTAAATCCTTGGTTTCAAAGTTAATGCCATCAATATTAATAATAATTGGCGGTATACTTTCCGCAATTGAAGTAGCGCTGCGCACAGACAGTTTATCTGGCCCTTCAGAATCCCGAACTGTATTAAATTTAAGATAATCTTCTGCTTCTTGAATTTTATTTTCAATAATTTTTAATTCATTTTTACAAGCGTTTAGGTATTCATCATAAACAGAGTCGACCGATCTGTACAAATATTCGATCACTTTACGAGTAATGTAGTATTTTGATAAAGCCTCAAAATCAGACGATAAACTTACAATATCATTAATATTCTTTTTTATGTAATTCCAAGAAAAAATAAATGGTATAATAAATAAGACGGTTAATAAAGAGTATACCATCCAAACTTTATCCGAGAAAAAATTAAATAACGGGATATAGGATAATAATATAATTAAAGTGCTTAAAAATGCAGTTTTAAATAACAACGAAAGAGGATGCGGAATTTTTTCAGCTTTATGCTTCAAATTGGCTAATTGACTTTCTACTTTTTCATCAAGAGCCAAGCCTTCTTTGTTATAAAATTCGTCAGATAATTCCAAATATTTTTTACTTACTTCTGGATTCATTGAACAAGGATTGTACAACTCATTACCCCCAGAAATTGGATAGCGACGCTTGTAATTTTCCGAGTTTTGCTGCTTCTGTTGGTCTATTTGTTTTATTAGATTACCAAGGCCAATTCCGTAAGCTTGAAATGAAAATGGTTTTAACTGAAAATATTCGTCAAATAATCGATCAGGTGTTTTAATGTTACTTGCTTTAAAATCAATTAACTTTCGTAGGTTAACTTCTACCTGAGATCGCATTTCATTGTATCCATCAAACAAAAAATCTACTTTACTTACTTTAAATTTATAAAGCATTTGACTTATTTGTTGGTCAAAGAAAATTTTTAGATTTGTCAGTCCAAACCAATCCCAAAGTTTAGAAAAATCAGGGTTATAAAACGATGATTTTTCTGAAGCATTCTGTGAATTTTGATATTTAATTGTATTAAATACTTCCTTGAACTCAAGTTGTTTAATCTTGTCCATTAAAGGCTTATCCTCACGAATCTCCCAAGGCTTGGTATCAGAAGAAATTAAATCATCAACAATTAAATTTGTTAACTCTTTAGCTGTTTTATAATAAAGCGTTTCAGAATCTAGATAAATTATTCCTGCCCCGAATGATATACACCACCTATCAATATTGATGTTTTTTCTAAATATTTCAGATTCAACGTTGGAAATATGATAAATTAATGAGCATATTTTAGAATTAAAATAGTCTTTGGTCGAGTTCCGAAATCTATATTCGGATTGACCTATTCCTGAATTAATGTCTTTAAAAATAAAAACATAATCAAAAGGTCTTTTCTTAATATCAGGAATGCTTTGAATTAAGTTAAGGGAATATAAATAATTTACTTTGATTGCCTCCTGTTCCTTCGTCCAAGAACTATCCCAATAAGAAATTAAATTGCAATTTAGGGAACTAGCCCCAGAAAGACCCACCTGATTAAAAAATAAAAGCGTATTGGACTTAAGGTAAAATGAAAATAATGAAGCATTGTAAATATTTTCATCATCTGCGATCAAAAAAATATTTATTCGTTTGGGATTCTTTACCACGGAAGCATCCCAAAAGTCTCTTATTTTTTCTCGATAGCTATAATTATCGAAATATTGTTTTATTATTTCTTCAGAAAAAACATCAGCCACCAAATCCTTAATTCGATGAATTTTACACCATTTATCAGAAAGGATTTTATTATAAAGATTTAAATCATCAGAGTCTAAACGGAAATCTATTACCCAGGTTATGTCATTATACATATTACGGAATTAGAAATCAAATAAATTTACTTAATTCACTACTGAATTTTACATAAAAATCATTAAATATGAGTTTGTAATCATCTTCGGAAGGGCTCAATTTCATAATATCACTCTTTACTAAATTGATTGTGTCGGTTAGTGCTTTTTTGAACTGAGATTTATCTTGTGACATAGCATATCGTTTTTTGATACAATTAAAGTTTGTATCAAGAATATTTGCTTTTGCCTCCAATAGATTCCACTCTTCCGGTTTTTGCTCACCTAGTAAAATAACTCTTTGAAAATAGTCATTAAGTTTAGCTAGGCCTAGTTCCTCAAATATTATTGAAAAATCACCGGTGGTTCCTGACATCCAGACATAACCTTTATCCTGTAGTCGATTAATATCTCCTGATAAGAAACATTTAATACTTCCATTTTCAATAAATACAGGAGGATTAAATGAACGGTTTGAGGAGGACATTTTATCAGAAAATGCACCATCACTCATTACCAAATTCTTATAAATAGATAATAAAGCATCGTTGTTTAAACTTTCATAGAATTTTGCAAGGAAATAAAAGTTTGAATAATTTTCTAAAAATTTGATTGCATTCGTTTTATTGATCGAATCATTTGAGTTTTGCGGCTGACTCATGCCTTGTTTAAGTACATTAAGGATTGGAGTTTGGTCTTCCACATCGTGCAAGGAATTTGCCATTGCATTTTTAAACCTAACATCAATGTGAGGATAATAATTATTGATATTATTACTAAGGCAGTATTTGTAATGGTCTTTGTACTGCGTATATTTTAGATAGTTATCAAAGGATAAATTATCTACATACTTTATTGAAATAATTGCATCTTCATTTGTCTCTGTATGGTTATACTTAGGAGCACCTGCATCTCCATCAACCGAGTAAATTTCATCTATTCGGTTCTTGAGTGATATGGGACTTAACCATATTTGTTGTTGAACATTTATATTTACCAAATTACAAAAAACGGACGCTCTTTTCTCGAATTGTTTTTTTACTGCGTTGAAACTTGCAGAGTCCTCATTTATCCATTCATTTAAGGAGTAAGAGGCAAATTTTGGATAACCCGTTATTTTTCCTTCCTGAGATTGGCCTTGAGTTAATTCAGTTTTTAATTTGGAAATTAGATTTTCTTCTATTTTGCGCTCAAATTCTTCAATAAATTTTTGATCGGATATTTCTCCACTTTGAACATTATTTAATAAATACTTACTATCCTTAAAAACTAGTCTTACAAATTCCTCAATCGATTTTGAGTTTGCGTCACTTTTATCCGATTTTTTAACAATGAAGTAGGTTTTTCCATTTTTAATTCCAGTTGCAAGACC
>Ga0194118_10004795_pt1 | contig 14543 bp, 15 predicted proteins | sample TA2MahsurfametaG_2_FD_148662 | JGI IMG/M metagenome (GOLD analysis project Ga0194118, IMG submission 148662) | Freshwater microbial communities from Lake Tanganyika, Tanzania - TA2015013 Mahale N5 surface | ecosystem: Environmental > Aquatic > Freshwater > Lake | place: Tanzania: Lake...
CCCCAAAACCCCAAAACCCCTTAGTTTATGTTGTGAATTATTATGAAATAGAATTATTTAAAGTGCTGGCCTCAGCCATAATACCACTTTTTAATCATTGATCAATCTACAGTCAGACCTCCTCAAATTTTCCTCTTAAAAAGATTTGACAGAAGAGCCTTCGCATTCGAAAGTTTACTCTTGTCACTACCATTATTGCTGGAGGCGTCATTCAGTCCAGACCTTGATGCAACTCTACCTAAGACACCACCGGCGGCTCGCTCAGGCTTGCGACTCACATCAGTCCGCACCTTATCTTCCAGCTCTGAGACCTTGCTCAGTAACCTACCCATAACCTGCTCCTTTAGCTCAAGCGACTACTTGTGTAACAACTGGCCGATGTCATCGCTCTTAACTGCAGCATCATGCAACTTCTTGTTGTAATTCCAGAGAGGCCGTGAGTAGCAACCTTTAAGCATGAGCTTCTGGCCCTCCTCAATCGTCTACAGCAGCTAAGTCTTTCGCTTTCGGCACTCCCTAACTTTATCAATTTCCTTCATGCGCTCAAACTCGGCCTACTCTTGTTTCCTCATCGTCTCAAGCTTCTTTTATTCTAAGGCTTCTGTTACTTGTTAGCCTCTTGACGCAAGCCTTGCCTCCATTATTGCCAGCTAGCGCTTATGTTCCTCCTCATAGGCGCCTGAGAGTCCCTCAAGACCCTTCTCCATATCCTAGCGAATCTTTGTGATAACATCCTTAGAGCTGACGATGGCCTGCTTGTCACGCTTATTCTGTTACTGTCTGCGTGACTCAGCAAATTCCTTCTTTGCAAGGACTTGCTCTTCCTCGCTCATCTTGTTCAGGAGTGACTGCTAGTTTGCAAGCTCGGCTTTCAGGACTCTCTCCTACTCAGCCATCTCCAAGAGTCTTTGTTGCTTAGCCACTTCCAGTTCCTTTTAATAGAGGTCCATTTGGTGGCGCTCCTTTGTGCTCAATTCCTCAAACAGCGACTTCATGAGTGAATCAGGCAAGAATTGTTCAAAAATGCGACTCTTTTCTTGCAGATGCAGTTCTGACATCTCTTGGAGTGCTTTGGTTTCGCGGTCCATTGAGCGCGCTTGAATCTCACGGGTAATGATCGTTTCTGCAGCGATAAAGTCCGTCTCTAGGCGATTAACCTCACTGATCATTTCGCCTTTCAGCTTGTCCTTGCGGCTGTTAAGTTCGCTGATCGCAGCGTAGTCAGTAGTCTTCAAAAGGATAGCGTTTATACCGCGTTGTCTATCCTCGAAATTCTTCTTAAGCACTTGTTACTTAGCAATCTTTTCCTCCATTAGTGTCAGTATTTCCTCTTTTAGCTCAATAGCCTTCTGCTCATACAGCTTCAAAAGCCAGTCTGCAAGCTCTTTCTAGTGCTTGTCATCAATCAGTAACTCGAGAGCAGCCGGGATCTCCTCTGGAGCAAGCTGTAACTTCATCTCGCTGACGATCTTGTGCAGAGCCTCATGTGTTAGATCATTCCTGTAAATGAAGAAATTAGTGCTATTCTCAAGAGCATATACGATTCGCTCCTGCAACAAGCCTTTTTTCATCCGTTTTTCTTAATTAATCGCGGTTTCACGTTTGAAACGACGTGTGTCTAGTTTACGTTTCAATGCCATGTCTTGGTCTTTCGCCTCTTATCCAAGTTAATTCTTGACTTACTCATCTACCTCCTTTAGCTGTTTCAAAAGTAGCTCCTTTACCGAGTCATCTGCTGCGGCTGCGATCTATTTCTAGAGCATGCTCCTCTCGTTAACCAAAGCTTGGAATGGCTCAAAGCTGTCAGCGTTTGCGATGCGCTCAATCTCCTCATCTACATCTTTGTTGAGTACTGATGCCTCCTTAAGCGCTTCGGCTTAGACCTTGCGTACTTTACGCTCATGCTCTTGCCTTAGAGATTCTTCCTCTCTGCGCTTGCGTTCCATTTCAGTGACCAAGAGATTACCCTCATTGATTTGTTATTTGAGTCTAGCGCCGAAGACTTTCACGATCTCATCCTTGCGCTGATCGGTTGAGAGAGCCTCATCAAGCTTGGCCTTGACCTCAAAGTTGTCGTTCATCTTTTGGGTTAACTCGACCTCTAACTCCTTAAATCGCTGATTGCGCCTAATCTCAGCCTAAGCCTTCACTTTAGCCTTCCTTTGCTTTAAATCTCTATTCAATCTGTCGTTTTCCTTGTTAATTTAGCGCGCAAGCTCCTTGTCAACAACGATCTATGCTTACTGGTAGTCTGCCAGAATGCTCTAGAAACCTAGAGTGCTTCCTGCATTGCGTAAACGGTCCTAGTAGTCGGCTAATCGCTCTTGCTTGATGGCCTCATACTTCTTGGTCATCGCCTCACGAGCTAGCTTATCCTCCTATTCCAGTGCCTCCATTTCACCCTTCAACTCAGTCTGTAGCTACTATACGACGATGGTTTTCAGGTCAGCCTTTTAGTACTCGCCCTTATGCAATTACTCATCAATCTCTATCATCTTTTCATTCAGCTTTCTGCGGCGTTGGCGTCTTTACTCCATCTAGCGCTTAAGCATCTCATTTTAGCGGTCCTTATCATCCACTAGTAAATCTTCAACGCGTTGCATCTTGCTTTCGAGCTGGCTCATCATCTCGTTAATCTCTTGATTGTTGTGGCCGCTGCGCAGCATACGTTCTTGGAAAGCTTTACCTCGGTCGTAGGCTGACTCGACTTGCATCTCCAACACGCGGTTTTTCATGTCTTGCAGGTCGTTCACAGCAAGCTCGTTCTCACGGTTGAGTTTACGTTTGAATTGCTCGTCTTGAATGCGCTGCTCCTATTCTAGTTACTCTTTGCGTAGGCGGATAGCTTCCTCTCGCTGCGCACGCTTATCCTCAGCTGAGTTGATCGCTTCTATCATCTTAGTGTCCGCGGTGAAAATTTAGATTTCCTCTTCGCCTTCGCCTCTCAGCACAGCTCTTGCATTTTCGATTAGTTTGCGAACGTTGGCGATAGTGGTGTTGAGTTCATCTTCATCGGAGCTTGTGTAGTCAGACTACTCATTACCTAGCTCATCCTAGATTTGTGAGCCGTCTTTACCGTATCGCAGCGCCCTCAGTTTCTTAATTTCCTTTAGGTGCTTGTGCAGGGAGTCTTTTAAGGTTTCAACTTGATTAAAGCTAAGATCTTTTCTTCCGCGGGGACCTTTCTGCTATTGGGCAACTTTTTTGGAATTGCCGCCCTTGCCGGTCTTCATGCGGTTGACTAGCTACTCACCTATGTCACCGCCGGCGTCGGCTTAACCCTAGGCTCTGAACATGAAGGAGCTTGAGTCGGTGTTGATTGAAACAATTGCTCGAGTGTCGTTGGGATCGTCACGGTTAACAGCTTTGTAGTTTGAGCGCTAATACATGATCTTTGGTAGATATTTCTATTTCCAGTCTCTGCGTGCAATCCAAGACACGAGTAGCACAGCAATTACAATCAACAGGATGAACGAAATCAGGGTGGAAAAGAAAAAGGCCCACTCAGGTTCCAAGAGTACTTCTGCCTGGAAAGCGCCCACTTTAAGCAAAGATGCGTAGGTCATTGGACTGAATCTGCTGTCGGCGGGACAGTCGAACTCCTCCTTTATCACGGAGACGAGCATTAGTTTTGCTGGGTTCCTCGAATCAGCAAACACGTAGATACCTTCGTGATTGAAAGTGAAAATAAAGTTTTGATTCGTCTTGCCCTTCAATAGTGTGGGTAGCGCGTCAAATTGGCCGTAGTCGAAATTTTGGTTCGTGTTCAACAGCGAATTTCTTTAGTAGACGGGGTAGTTATCCTCAGAAAGCGAGTCAAACAGTAAAGCAGAGCCCTTTCTTGTGCAGATTACAGGGTTTGAGATTATTGCAGCGCCTGGCTCGGCCTGTGCTTGAAGATTTCTGCCATCTTATTCCCAGTACATGGTCGTATTGTTTTAGGAATAGGTTTTAGTGCCTTTAAAGTTGTTTGATTTCCTGCGGTTCATCGCACGTTTGTTTGCAGCATCGAGCGCTTTGTTGTTCTAGGTTAGCGACTTAGGCAGATCATAGCCTGCAGTAAAGGCGCCAGAAGACGAGGAAGACATACCGACACCGACAAGTTCGCACTTCGTCACATCTTCCGCTGAGCATTTGGCGCTACCAATCGTATCAGGCATACTAAAATCAAACAGTTAGAGCATAAAAGGTAACTTACTCTTGATCGGGAAGGAACTTCTTTTGGGTTGGGTCGTAAGTTCTTACTTTACCTTCGGAAGTGAACGAAGTCACCAGCGCGTTCTTCTGACAGTCTGCATTACATATTTGGGCTGTGGTGGCAACATCGTCACACTAACAGATACCAAAGTTTTATTGGATTGTTCCTGTGCCTCCATTGCACTCTGCGGCACAATCGGTCTTTGATCTGCATTTACCGTTGACGTCGCGCTCTTCTCCATCCTTGCACCGTGTGAAAACGATCTTTTGACAGTCAGAGAAGCCATTCTTATTTCCAGTGTCGCCATCTACAGGCTCAAACCCACTCATGCAAACGCAAGACTTCACATCAGCCAAGTACTTCCTGTTGAGGCCGGCACACCTACAAGTAGTGGAACCGATTTCAGAGACAGTACCTTCCGCGCACTTGATGCAAGATGTCTGGCCCACATCAACACCATAGGTATTGGCTGGGCAGGGCTTGCACTGATTAAGTTATCCATTTCCTTTCTCAGCACTGTATGTGCCTACTGGGCAGGCAATACCTGATAGTGCTCCTTTTAGGCAGTAGTATCCTGGGTCACAGATTTAACCCTTCTCTTAGGGCGAGTTGGGTCTTGATGTCGTTGCTCCCTGCTGACAGATGTAACCTTGTTCGCAGGGCTGGCACGTCTTCGATTTAGCATCGGAGTATTAGCCAGGGCCACAAGGAATACAACTCTTGGTCTTATTCCAGTTGAATGTTTGACCGGTACCGAATTCACCAGGGTCACAAGACGTCTCTTTTTTGGAGCCTGGCCCACAATAGGTTCCATTCCTGCACTTCGTGTACAGATCCGTCCTAAATGAGGGACACATGTAGCCTTGGGGACACACTAATGGCTGTTGGCTCATGGCTGGACAGTATGTGCCAGGGGGGCAAGCCACCTATTGGGCTGAGCCAGCTTTGCATTGATAACCAGCATCGCAAGGTATAGCGAAGCTAGCTCCTTACTCGCAATAGAAGCCAGCGGGGCACTACTAGCACTGGTCCATTGATTAGGCACCAGTTTAGTTCCTGTATGTTCCAGACGGGCAGGGAATAGGGTCAGTCGATGGGTTGGGGCAGTAATGACCGATAGGACACACATGGCGAGTGTAATCGTCGATACCTCTTTTATTGCAGCTTGAGCCAGCTGGGCACTTCTTACAGTCATCAGACTTCTGTGCACGTTTCAGGGGATTGTAGGTGCCTAGCCAGCATGGAATCGGCTCTTTTGTCTTCTCAGGGCAGAAGTGACCTTTGGGACAAACACGCGAAACACTATCATTATCCAGACAGTAGTAGCCAGCTTAGCATGGCGTGCAGAATGATACATCTCTAGCACCGGTACCGGCGTAGTAGAGGGTTTCAGGGCACCTGATTGGGAGCTTTATGCCAGCAGGGCAATAATGACCTAAAGGACAGATCTTATTCTCGTCTTGCCATTTCTCAGCACCAAAATCACAGAAATACCCAGCGTCACAAATCCCTTGGATCTTTCCGGTATGGCAAAATTAGCCGTTGGGACACATGGGGCAATCTGAGGCATCTTCAAGCTTTTTCAAAGCTTCATTACCGTAGGTACCTGCAGGGCAATCAGTCGGCCATGCAGAGCCCGCTGGACAGTACCCTTTCTCACACTCGATTGGCTTAAATGAGCCTATCAAACAATAGTAGCCAGCTGGGCACTGTTGGCACTCAGCGGAGCCATCTCTCGTTTCATAAGTTCCGGCTGCACACTTTGTCTCTTATGCTGAGCCTACCGGGCAGTAGGTACCTTTCTTGCACATTTGACCGATCGTAGATGCCGTTTTTACAGTTCCGTCCGCGTTGAGTAAATCCTACGGATTTGGAATATGACTACCCTCAAGACAGTAGTACCCAGCATCACACTTTTCTTTAACTGTCAACGACGACATGCCAACTTTGTTACAGTAGTACCCAGCTAAGCATTTAACGCAAACTGTTTAACCAATCAAAGGATTGTAATATCCGACCGGGCAGGGCTCTGGTGCTAAGATGCCTGCAGAGCATGTGTGGCCGGCTGGACAGAGACCTGATGTAGTTGAGCCAAAAGTGTATGCGTCAGTGTAGGTATTACCGATCGCTGCTCCTCTTGGGCAGAAGAATGTGGCATCACAATCGATTGCACTTGATTTTGCAACAGAGCCAGCCAGACAATACTTACCAGGTTCGCAAGGTGTGCACATAGATGAGGCGCCGATATTCTCAATTTCATTATAGCTGCCAGCTGGGCAATCTATCGCAGCATTGCTGACTGAGTTGGTCTGGGCTGGACAGTATTTACCCACGGGGCACGTATTTGGAACTGTCATACCAGTTGTATCGCATAGCTGGCCGGCTGGACAGTCGATGCAAGTCTTTCCTCCCTTATTTGGCTAGTACTTACCAATAGGGCAATCCTGTGCGCCTAAAGCTAATCTTGAGCAGTATTTACCAGTTGGGCAGAAATCACCATTTTGGGTAGAGAGTGGCGTACTGACAGCAGTACCGCCAAGACAGATGTAACCATCTCCACAAAGGGGCAACGTTGTTGAATCACCAATACCCTTGCTGCCACAGTAGTAGTTTAGTGGACAGTCGACACAATCAGACAGAAGCGTCTTCATAGTACCACTCTGGTAGGTGCCAACAGGACATTGAATGAATGTCACTGAACCTTCGGGGCAGTATGCGCCGATTGGGCAGTCGATAGCGCTCTTGGAAATCGCAGCACCAGGACAGTAGGAGCCGGCAGGACATTTTGTTAATACAGCATAGTCGTCTGCCAATCCCAAGGTCGTGCATAAGTAACCTTCGGGACAATCAATACAGTCGCCTACATTACGTGCGCCCAAATCAGGGTTGAATGTGCCTACGGGACATGAAATACCAGGTAAACTGGCAGCTGTCACAAGGTAGGAGCCCTTGGGACAGTATTGACCAGCGACGCATAGAATCGCGCTATCTGGAATGATTTTAACAGCCGTACTAAAGAAATCATCAATTATATCGTCACCGCAGTAGTAGCCAGCAGGGCATTTGGCGCATGATGTCTATGCTAAATTGTCGGTGTAAGTTCCTACTGGGCACTCGGTGGGCTTTGCAGAGTCCTATACACAATAATAGCCCTTAGGGCAGGCATCCTTCGATTAATCGTCCTTGCAATAGTAACCTGCTTCGCAAGTGAATCCAGAAATATCATCAGCGACTTGTGCTCGTTTTGTACAAGTTGAGCCTTGGGGGCAAGCAAGACAGTCTGCAACCGCACTTTTTAGTGTAGAAGGATTGTAAGTGCCGATTTCGCAGGGGATCTATTCTCTTGAATTGATGGGACAGTAGTAACCAGCTTGACACGGCTTTTTTGTGCCTGAAATTGTACCACCTGTACAATAATAGCCAGCTGGGCAATCTACCAAAGTAGTTGGTGAATTTCCTGTACCATCGCACATATAGCCAGGAGTGCAGGGGATTTCCTCAAAAGTACCCATAGGACAGTAATAACCTTCTCTGCAGGGTGTATTACCATTAGAACTGCCTTCTGCACAGTATTTACCGTCTGCGCACTAAGTAATTTATGCATTACTGACACAGAAACTGTTTGTGGCGTCGTAAGTACAAGTACACCAGGAGCCAGCCGGGCAAATAATACACTCTGTGGGGCTGATTGCGTTAGTCTTAAGCGTGTAATAGCCTGCAGCGCATTTTGTTGGATTCATATCGTTGCTAGGACAATAGTTGGATTGGCCGCAATCGATAAGTTAACTTGTGGTACATTTGTAACCTGCGATGCAAGTCTTGCATGAGTTTTAACCCTTTTGATCCTAGTATTTGGATGAACAGGCGGCTTTGATACCTGATGTACAGAAGTGGCCCACTGGGCAAACCTTTGGAGCATTCGCGACAGCGTCCCATGGAGTTGGTGATGCTTCACCATATACAGCTGTAGTTTCACAGTACCAACCTTCATCACAAGTCTTGTAGGTTGTAGAGCCATAGTGTTGGCAGTAGGATCCAGCAGGGCAAGGTAAACAATCAGTTAGAGCACTCTTGTATCTCAATCCATTGTAGGTGCCAGGCGGGCAAGGAATCGGCACTGAAGTTCCCTGTGGACAGTAGTGACCCGTGGTGCATGAATCACCTCCTTGTGAACCCTCTGAAAGAGGATTGGTCTTAATTGCTCTCATGAGACAATAATATCCTGCAGTGCAGTCGTAAGCTGTGTTTGCAACGTCAGTGTCGGTCATTCCCGTATTGGGACAGGCTTTGCCAGGAGGGCATTGAAGCTAGAATCCTGATCCTTGGGGACAATAGTAGCCTTGTTAGCATTTATAGCCTCCTTGAGATGCGGAGTTAGGCTGAGGAATATACGCAAGCTATGTACACACGTATCCAGCTGAGCACAAACCTGAGGGTGCAGATAATCCGGTCGTTCCGCAGTAGCTACCGGCGGGGCAAGCAAGACAGTCCACTGATGCACCCGTATCAGGCTGATACTTGCCAATAGGACAGACCGTGAACGTAGTTGAACTTTCCATGCAGTATGCGCCAATTGGACAGATGATTGGATCGGTTGCCTATTCAGGGCAGTAATAGCCAGCAGGGCAAGTGATGCAACTCTCCTGGTAGTATTAATGTTGATAAGAGCCAGCAGTGCACTTTATCTAAGCAGAGGAGCCGGCAGGGCAGTAAAAGCCTGGATTGCACTTATATGCATCATTACGAGGCTCTGCTTGGCCAGCGGGACAGTAGAAGCCAGCATCACAGACATCGGTCACAACTGTCAGACCTCTCGTTAGGCAGTAGGAGCCCGCAGTGCAAGGGGTGCACTCACTGGCTGCTGTTAGTTTCTCGCTGTTGGAGAAGGTGCCTGCTGGGCAAGGGTAGGGGTATGAGGTAGCGACTGGGCAGTAGTTACCTCGAGTGCATTTGCCCCAACGACCTGAAATCAGATCCTCTGCAGCTGGGCGTGATGTCTCAGCCGACTCGAGACAGAAGTAGCCAGCAGCACAGTCGCCAGATGGTGCACTGAGACCTTTGTCTTGGCAGTATCGGCCGGGGGGACATTTGAGACAATGTGTAGCAATGCTGGTGCCACCAGTTACGGGATTGTACGTACCCACGGGGCACTGAACAGGGGTTTCAGAGCCAAGCTCACAGTACTTACCGATCGGGCAGATAGTGGGCTCAGCCATAGCAGTCTTATCACAGTAGAAGCCGGCAGGGCAGTCTATACAAGCGCTCTGATAGTATAGTGGGTTGTATTTCTTAGCAGGGCAGGGCACTTCAGCTGCAGCACCAGCTAGTGTGTAATATCCGGGTCTCGCTGCATACTAATCAATCACGCGTGAGCCTGACAGACAGTACCAGCCAGCATTGCAGAGGCCTGAAGTGCTAGTTGTCGCTGTGCCATCACAGTATTGTCCGGGCGTGCAGAGTGCGCAGTCTTGGAAAGTCTTCATGTTAGTCTTACTGTTATAGTAGCCGGCGGGACACGGTGTGCCTTCGAAAGAACCTTGCTCGCAGTAGGAGCCCGCTGGACAATTATTCTGTTCGGGAATGATTGAGCCTGCATTGCAGTAGAAACCAGGATTGCAAAGACCTGTAGGAACCTGAATCCCAGGCTCTGCGCAGAAGCTACCCTTGGTGCACGTTGTACACTACGCCAATGAAATAAGTTTCATGGTGGCTCCAAAGGTACCAATTGGACATGGAGTTGGTTGAAAGACGCCTGCTATGCAGTATTAGCCTCCAGGGCATGGAATTGGGTGGACGGTCGCTCCGAGGCAATAATAGCCCGCAGGACAAGTTTTGCAGGCTGTCTTTCCAGACTCATCTTAAAATTGGCCGGGGGGACATGGTGTGGCATATCTAGAAATGGAACCAGCAGCGCATGTGTAACCAGGTGAACACAATTTTACTGAGACCTAGGTTAAATTCTGACCTACTTCATCGTTGTAGTAACCGGCAGCCACTGGCTCACATGTAGCGATAGTGGCCTGGGAAACACCGGCTTTCTGGTAAGTTCCAACAGGGCAGGGTAGCGGTTTAAACTAGTTCTCGTCGCAGTAGTAGCCAGAGGGGCATGCCGACCACTCATACACCGCATAGGTGAGGCATTGCATACCCGTGCACTTGTTTGCTTCCATGTAGGCTTGAGAGTTGGTCATGGTGTCACATTTGTAGCCTGGATAGCATCTGAAGCAGATCTTTGACCCAGGGGGTGAGAAGAATCCAACACCGCATGCAGTCGCTGCTGTCGTTCCCTCGAAGGGACAGAAGGAGCCGGCTGTGCATTATGTGCAAGGTGTGCCGAATGAGAGACCCGTTGTTGAAAAGGCTGAGTCTGCCCCTCCAGTACTGAAGGTGCCTGCAGGACAAAGTTAAGGTTGGTGTAGGCCAGGTTGGCAGTAGTAACCGGCGGGACATGCGGTGCACTGGCTAGACGCGGTTAACTAGATCGTTTTACCATAAGTACCGATAGGGCAGGGCTTATCTCTGAAATCTTCAGTACCAGCGTCACAATAGTATCCCAGCGGACAGGGACGTGGTCTTTGAGTGCCGGCAGGGCAGTAGAAGCCAGCTGGGCATTGAATCGCAGTCTAGCCAACTGATTGAGTATAGTAACCAGTTGCCTGTGGGAACTATCTTGAGTCGAGTGTGCCTGCAGGACATCTATAGCCACGTTCGCACATCGGGGCTGTCGTAGTGGACGAGCCTTATGGACAGGCAAAGTTGGCGGGGCAGTTGCTCCAAGCACCAGCTAGAGTGCCAGAGTTGCATACTTGACCGGCAGGGCAAGGTAGCTGGTGACTGAAAGCTGTGCCTGCTGGGTACACATATCCAAGCACAGTGGCATAATCTGTTGGTGTGGCTGATTGACCGTATTTGGGAATAGGAGAATTAGCTGGAGCTTGAATGCACTCAGCTCTTGATTTGGCGCCTGTTGAGCTCGTGTACGTACCAGCAGGGCATTTCATCGCATAGGATGAGCCGGTCACGCAAAAGTGACCGGCAGGGCACGTTAGACAAGAGCCGGACGGTGAGTATTAGCCACTTGGGCAGTCGCCAGACAACCAGGGGGCTGCTCCGCAGTTTTAGCCAGGAGGGCAATCAAAAGCTGTTTAAGTTCCCTCGAGGCATAGTTTACCGGACGTGCAAGCTGTGCACTAGGTATATGAGGAGGCTCCCGTTGATGAACGCATAGTTGAGAGTGGACAGGGGAATTGTGTCGCAAATTAGGTGCCTTGGGGACAGATATAGCCTGCGGGACAAGTGACGGGTGCTGTCGTTCCACCGGCACAGTAGTTTCCTGCTGGACAGTATAGGCAACCAGTGCCGATACTCTGTGAGCCGGTTAAACCTAAACCAAAGGTGCCCGGAGGACAGGGGAACTTCGTGTAAGTTTAGGCCCACCCAGAGTGCAAACAGTAAAAGCCGTTAGGGCAGGTAACATAGGTGTTCGTAGATTTTATGTAGTATCTACCGTCTGTTTCGACACAGTCAACGTAGTTATTGAGGGGTAAAGAAGTAGAGTCGGACTTTTAATTATAATTGCACGCTTGAACCGCAAAGATCGGATGAATCGCAAAAGTGTTCGTTGGTTTAATTTCACAGAGCTAGGTCGTTGGGTTGAACCAATAGTCATCTCGACAGGGTGTGCACTCGTGGAGACCGGTAGTTGCCGCTTCACGACCTTCATCGCAGCGGATGGGCTCGTTGGATCCGAATGGACAAGCATAACCTATAGGGCAAATAGTGCAAGAGCCGGTCGCTCCATCAGCTGAGTAGTAGCCAAGAGCACAAGGTCTAATCATGTAGTTTACAGATGCATCGGTGTACCAGCCTGCAGGGATCATTAGCTCCATGTGGGTGCCGTAGGGCGAAAAGAATCTGTTTTGGACATTTCCGCCTGTGCCACTATTGTCGATGTACTAGTGTTGCATGATTGGACAGACTTTACCTTCAGGACATGGTTGGCAGTGGAATTTACTGTCTTGATCGTAGGTGCCGGGAGGACATTAAATGAAGATATTTTCCATAGCCCACAGACATTCACGGCCCATAGGGCATTCAAACTATGTAGCACCACCGCGCTAACCGTAATTTCCTGCCGTAATCTTTACATCATACTTAGCTGCGGCACTTAAGGGACCTCCTGAGCGACCACCAAGTTTGGGGAAGCACGATAATTCATATTCTAATGAGGTAAAAGCTTCAAGTGAGGAATCGTCATCAGCAGCATCGCAATCGATTGGCGGTAAGCTGTCATGAAGGCACTGGGAGCCAGCTGGACAACTAGTGCAAGTTGAGGATGCCAGTGCGGAGTATTCGCCATACTTACACCAGCCAGGTCTAACTGCAACAGATGTTGTTTTCATATGATCAGGTACGGGGTAGCAATTTATCATGCCAGCTGCTGAATAGTACCCATCTGTGCACGCTTATCTCATACTAGCGTAGGGAGTTGGGCACATATAGCCGGCTTCGCAGAGGGTGCATGTTGCCGCACTAGCAGCAGAGTAGTAACCACGAGGGCAAAGCTGAGGCGGAGCGAAGCAATAATTGCAAGCGTAGCCTTCAGGGCATGTTTTTGCAACGGCACTAGGGTTTGGATACTTGTATTAGCCTGTTGTGCAAGAGCCCCACACCGGGTAGCAAGAGGTAGACCCAGCAGGAGCAGCGTAACCATGCACACCATTAGTGGCATCGTTATTAGGGCAGGTAACCGGAGCTAAGTGTGGGAAAGCGCAAGCGCTGTTTGCTGGGCAGATTGTGCACGCGGTATTACCCATCGTGTCGGCGTAATAGCCTGAGGGACAAGGCTTCGGAGGTGCTTACTTATCATCGCAGTAGTGGCCTATAGGGCAACTATTGCATCGGGTCAAAGGCTCTGTGCCGTTGTATACGTAGTATTGACCAGCGGCGCAAACATTTGTAGTCAACTATCCTGTAGCGGCTATCGTATCTGATAAGTATCCATTGTTGTTTATATGGCAAATAGTTTCACCGCCATTTGCACGTTGACCTGGACCGCACAACACAGGAACCTTCGAAGCGGTAGGACAGGCGTAGCCGGCGGGGCAACTCGTACATGATGTTGCGTAGCCAAGAGAATATGTTCCATCAGCACACTGTGTGGGGGCAGTTAGCCCAGCGCTCGGACAGTATGAGCCGGGTGGGCAGGGTGTGCAGTCGAATTAACCTTGTTGGGCGGAGTAGGTACCTGCCGGACACTAAATGTATCCATTAATGTGCTGAGAGTTGGGACAAGCGTACCCAGCCGGGCAAATGTAACAAGTTGTATATCCGTCCCAGTAGTAGCCCTTTGACGCACAATTTATGGGAGGCTACGAATTTGAATTGAGCATTTAACCTGGTCCGACCGTGCTGTAGTAGGAGCGGCCTTTAATGGTCCACTAGTTTCCCGAGGTAGAGACTGGCCATTATGCAGCTGAAGGGCAGTATTATGATGCTGGACAGATCTGGCACTTGTAGCTTGTATACTCTCTTATCGCGTAAAAACCGTCGGGACAAGGGAATGGTTTCGCAGCAGGATTGACGCATTGGACACCGTAGCCCATGTCGACACAGTGATATGCACCAGAACTTGAGAATTAGCTTGTTGGACAAGAAGGCATGGAGCCCCAACCGCCATAAGAGTAGTAGCCTATACAAGCGCACGTGTAAGAGAGCGATAAAAGCGAGCCACTTACCTGAATTGACTTCAACACAGCCATAACCATCCCAAAATCCGCAACCCTCATTCCACTGTCCGTAGGGACAAGCTACACCCGGGTAGCTCATGCCTAAATAGCCGCCGCCGTAGTAATGGAGGTTTGGTCTTGGTATGCATCTGATAGCGTCCACCTGTGCGGACAGCATAAACGTTGTGAGTAGGGTGAGCAGTGTTGGAGCCACTCTTCGAATGTTTAAAATCGGGGGAGGAGTGTCTCGCATTCTTTACTGCGCTTTTACTTTATTATAATTATAATTTGGTTGCACTCGACGCTTAAACAACAATTCTAAACTAAGTGACACAGAGAAACAGAGCAAAATTACATCTAGTTGGCAAGTCGCCAAATAATGAGCTTTTCTGTCTACTCGTACAAGAATTACCTGTGGCTTTGATGCTTTTCTTGTTTAAGATCTTAAGTGAGTTAGAGTAAAATATTACATTTCATGCTGAATAAATACTTGTTGGGTCGTGAGTGCTTGACAAAAATTGTTTGTTTTCTGATTAGTTCGGTTAGGTAGCTAGTGTACTGGTATATTAAATTCTTAAATTCCTCCACAATATTAGAGGGGTTTTGGGGTTTTGGGG
>Ga0194118_10004800_pt1 | contig 14536 bp, 9 predicted proteins | sample TA2MahsurfametaG_2_FD_148662 | JGI IMG/M metagenome (GOLD analysis project Ga0194118, IMG submission 148662) | Freshwater microbial communities from Lake Tanganyika, Tanzania - TA2015013 Mahale N5 surface | ecosystem: Environmental > Aquatic > Freshwater > Lake | place: Tanzania: Lake Tanganyika...
AGCAGCAGGCGCTCAAGGCATGGAACGACCTGTACACTGGTCGCACGCTCAAGCAACAATATCCGAGCCTCGCTGCGTATCAAAAAGAACTCTACGAACAAACGCTGGCCCCAATATTGCCACAACTCCAGTATCTCGGTAAGCTTGGCGGGCAATCTGAAGAAGGTTAAATCGTGGCAAAGTACCAGTTCAAGGACCCCGAAGGAAAAATACATCTCTTCGAGGGTCCCGCCGGTCTTACTCAGAGCGATGTAGACCTCTACGCCAGAAACTTTTTTGCTCCCGCCGCCAAAGCCCCGGCGGCTGTAGCACCGCCCGAACCCAAAGGGCAAACAGGATTCTTTCCGTCCATCATGCGTGGTGGTCGGGGGATCGCTTCTCTGGCTACCGATGTCGGCCCCGCGATGCTGGGCAAGCTTGTTGGCGCGGAAGACTACGCGCGCCGTCAGATGCAGGAGGCTGCTGAGTATCAGAAGGAAACTGAGCGCCTATACCCAGCAGAAGTTCCTTCCTACAAGGACATCAAAGGCGTTGGCGACGCTGTAACGTACATCAAGGAAGCAATTGGCGAAACGATTCCGTCAATAATTCCAAGCCTTTTTACTGGCGGCGCGGCGGCTGTTCTAGCGCGCCCTGCTACGGCGGCAGCCATGCAAGCTGCTGAAGCGGCGGCTAAGCGCGAACTGACCAAACAAGCAGCAAAGTCCGTTGCCCAGACAGGTGCGTACGGTATTGAGAAAGAGACTCTTGCGGCAATCCGTCAAGTTGCGTTGAAAGAAGGGATTGATGCTGCGCGTAGAGTGGCGCTCAAGTACGAAGTTGGCGGCGCTTTAGTAGGTTCAGCAGCACAAAACATTCCTGACGTTTACCAAAACATTTACGAAGAGACTGGCAAACAGGACATCGGTGCGGCGCTCGTCGCAGGTTCATTCAACGCAGCGTTGGATGCGATCTTGCCCATCAGTCTTCTGAGAAAGGCAGACATTAGCGGTGCGACCAGAGACGCTCTCATCGGTGCGTGGTACAAGCGCGCCGGAGTCGGTGCTCTCAAAGGGTTTGCTACGGAAGGCGCAACGGAAGCATTGCAGGAGATGTCCAGCGCAGCAGCTGAGAAGTTCGTTGACCAGAACCAGCAGTTCTTCAGCGAAAAAAACTTTGAGCGATTCATCAACGCTGGTCTGAAGGGTGGCTTCGGCGGTGCAGGCATTACTGCTGCCACAGATGTTGCGTTTGGTCGCGCTGAGCCAAAAGCCCCGCCCCCTCCTGGCGAAGTTGAAACGAGTTCTGTTGAGGACAAATTACCCAAGCGTGCGCCAGAAACACCTACGGTCAAGTTGTCTCCCGAAGAACTTACTGCTAAGCAAGCTGAACTTGCTGCTCTTCAAATAAAAATTGATGCGCTTGAAGCCAAAGGTGAGCAGCGCACGCGCGGCGAAAATTTTGATCTTCTTAAAGAAAAGAAAAAAAGCGCTAAATTAAAAGCGGAAATCGATGCGGCTACCCCGGCGACTGCACAAGGAGCAGAAGATGTTAGAGCATTTGTCGAAAGAGCAAATCGAGAAGGCATTCAAATTTTTGAGCAGCCCGCTGAGCCTAGAGGTGCCGAAGGAGTTGCAGAAACTCAACCCGGTGGAGTGGGTGATATTGGAGCAGGCGCTCCAGCGACTTCTCCAGGAGCAGGCGGAACACAAACTACAGTAACTCCTCCCGCACCTCCGACTCCTCCGACTCCTCCTGCGCCTCCTGCGCCTCCTGCGCCTCCTGCGCCCCCCGTTGCACCTCCCGCTCAAGGCCCAAAGACACAATCACAATTTATTCGTGACAGATTAAATTCAATGGGATTTGATAAAGACGGCTTGTCTTCTGTTGGCACAGCACGTCGTACCAAACAACAAATTGCGCGTGATAAAGAACTTGACGAATTTGGAGAAACGTTGGGTCTGACGCGTTATAAAGGTGAAACTTCTAACGAATTTGCCGCGCGCATTTGGCAAACTACCGAGTTTGAAGACCGTATGAGGGAGGAGCCGCTTGCCGCTATCGAACCAACCGTGATTGCAGCGCAAGAACTAAAGGCTGAAGAAAAATATTTTCCTCCACAAGAGCAACGTGATCTCTATGACGAGACACGTGACGAGTACAACGCTGTAGCGGAAGAAGAAGATGAGAAGCTGCCTGCGTTCAAAGAATTGACTGACGATGAACGTCGTGTTTACTTCCAAAACAACATCAACAGAAACACGATAGAAGAGCATGACCAAGCAGCAATTGCTTTATCTGACTATCTCCAGAAAAAGCGTTCTGAAAGCCGTGCCGCTGCACCGGAAAAACGTGCGGGTGAAATCAGCAAGGTTAGGGCACGAGAGAATTACACCCGCGAGCGAGATGCATTCAGCCGTAGGAGCGGGCTGTTCTACAACTTCCCTGCCTGGGACACGCTGTCCGAAGAAAGCAAGCGGCTATTCACCCAACTGAACAAAACTGATTCTGCTGCTGAACAATTTTTAGCGTTTAAAGTTGTAAAAAAACAAGTTCAAAAAGAACTTGCGGACTTGTCAGCCGAAGAACGTGCACAAAATGATCTGACAAATCTCAGAGAGCAGCAAATTGAGCAGGCTAGGCGTGAGCGCGAAGCGCAGCCAGCAGGCAAAGGCACATTGATGCCGCCAAAAGTTCTCAGCATGCTTTTTAAGGGCAACATTGAAGGCGTGTTGGACTACTTAAGCACAAGTGCAGAAGGTACTTTGCCAAAGCCAAAACGTTTAACTTATACCAGCGCGCTGATGCAGTTATATGACAACGTACTACGTCGTAATCGCAAGAAAGTAACTGCTGAAGTATTTAAAAACCTTGCTACCAAACTATTGAGCGTACGCAGTGGTCCGATGCGGGACTTTGCATTAAATGTAAAGGTTGTATATGACCCAAACATGGTGTTTGACGAGATTGCTCGATATGATGCTGACATCAACACAATTTTTATCGGACAGTACGGATTTGATGAAGCAACCATCCTACACGAGCTGACGCATGCAGCTACGGTCAAGATCATTCATCAGTTCTATCTTGATCCATCCAAACTAGACGAGAGCACGCGTAGAGCTGTCGAGCACTTAATCAATGTCTCGGCTCTGGCCAAAAGCAGGCTTGGCACCAAATATCCAAACGCATTTGAAAACATGTATGAGTTCATTGCTTACGCGATGACCGACATGGACTTTCAGTATGAGTTGTCTCGGATACAGCTTGAGCCTGCCGCACGTGCGACCAAGAAGGAAGTCGAACTTTCCGCCGCAGTCAGAGAAAGCCGCGAAATTGGACGCTTTGACTATGACGTTATGTTCAAAACGGCGTGGGACTACTTCACGGACACGTTGGCGCAGTTGTACAAACTGTTCACGCCTAGCAAGTTACGCACGCCCATTCTTGTTCCAATTGAAGTCATAGACCCCAAAACTGGCCGGGTCGTTGTGCGCTCTGGTACTACTAAAAAGACAGATGAACAAATTCGTGAAAACTTGGCGAAGATTGCCGCTTCTGAGGCTCGTAAAAAAGAAGAAACTTACAGACAAACATATAATGCTGCTATAAAAAAAGGATTGTCCGAGAAAAAAGCAGCAGAACTTGCTGAAGAAGCTACAAAAGAAACTTTTCAACCAAAAGAAATAACGGAAAAAGAAAAACCTGCTGAAGTCAGAACACGTGCCGAGATGGCGCGTGAGTTCAAGCCTGAAACAGAAGCATTCGATACCACTGAAACCGCTGGCGAAAAAGTAATCAATGAGCCGGGCTATCGCCCCACAAAAGAACAGATTGAAAAAGAAAAACGCCTAACGTCCAAAGGCGGCATCACAAACCTCAAGCGCGAAATCCTGACGGAGCCGGGCTACAAGGGTAATCTTCTGCTTGAGACAGCCGCTGCATTTCAGTTCCTGCTTGCTGCGCCCGAAGGCAACATCAAACAACTTGCTGGTAAGAAAAGCCTCGGGGCATCACTCGCCGCGACTGTTCAAGCGCCTCCTGTGCCGCCTGCCAGTCAAAAAACGGAAGATGACTTACGCAGTGAAGTTGCACTCAAGCCTCGCGGCGCAAAGGCCGTAATCCGTAGGCTGCTTACCAAAGACGGATTCAACTTGCTTGTTTCAGATTTTCAAAATAGCCGTCGTGTCATCAAACAACTGACTGAGCGCGCCGAGTTGTTTCGTGTGCTCAAACGCGTAGGCCAGGGACTGAACGATGTCTACGGCCAGATCAGCCGTTCAACTGGTATGGCTGTTGACTTGTACGCATATCACATTTCCCCGTTGGCCAAGGCGGTCGATGCAGCTGTTGAACGCTACGCACAAGCTGCTGGCAAAACCATTCAAGAGGCTCTTGCTGATCTACATTTGATTCTTGAAGCGCGTCACGAACGTGAGCGCCGAGAAGTGCTATTTGCGCGTAACGCTCCCCTGGATAAACAGACCAAGAAGTACGTGCCTGGGTTCAAAGAAGCCCTGTCTCCCCACGCATGGCGGGAGAAAATTCTTGAAATCTTGTCCAAACCGTCTGGGCTGCCAGAGCAGGAGCGTATCAAGCGTAATAAAGCTCTGCGACAACTGCTTGACGGGTTTGTTTTTACAAAAGACGAAGAGGGTAAGCGCGTCAACGGCAACATGCAGTACATGGACAAGTCAATTGATCCTAAGATACTTGCTAAAAAAGCCGACATCAACAGTGCTGATTACAACGTAATTGCCAATCGCAGTCCTGATGAAATTCAACGTATCAAAGACTTGTTTGACAAGCCTGAGCTGGCCAACGAAATTAACGCGGTAGTTGCCGCTATTCAAGCTATTCAGAAAAAGACTACGGATTTGAACGCTGCATCGCACTATTGGTCGGAACCCGTTCAAAACATTGTTGATTTCTACGGCTATGAAAACTACATTCCGTTCAAAGGCAAGCCCGGTCGCACCCAGCATGATGAAGTGTTGAACCTTAATTCGCAACGCATCGGAGGCGAACTGCAAGAAGGCCAGGACACATTTGAGGGCCGTCAGTCGGAATCTGAAAACCCGCTGTTGCAAACCCTTGCTGACGGCGCTACCGCTGCAATGCGCGCAGGACGCAGAGACTTGACCCTCGCCATTAAAAACGCAATCAACGACAAAATTATTAATGGCGAGCTTGTTGGCAAGATTCGATTTGAAGATCGCTATCTAAAAGGCGAAAAGAAAACCGAATTTGGTGGCCCCAACAAAGTTTTTCACTACATGGATGACGGCACGATTGAGGTCTATCAGATTAACGACAAAAATCAAAGCGAAGCTATTCGCCAAAATTTTAGACAAACCAGTCCAATTTTGGATATTGTTAATGGATTTACCAGCGGTCTTGGCCAGACGCACACGCGTTTCAATCCTGCGTTTGCGCCTATGAACTTTGTGCGCGACACGTTCACAAACGCGGGCATCATCAGTGCAGAACTCGGCCCTGTAGTCGCTGGGCGCTTGATCACCGCCGTGTCTGCTGACGTGGCACAAGGTGGCATGTATCGTGCTGGCAATCTACTGAGTCTGTACGAAAAGGGTAAGTTCAAGGAGATTCAGCGCCTTGCTGGAGGCACGAAACCGTACAAGGACTTGACTGAGCAGGAAAAGTACTATCGGGACATCGTGGAGTACATCGAACTTGGTGGGCGCGTTTCGTACCTCCAAGGCATTGCTGCCAAGGGTGCGCTGGATAATTTGGTCAAGGAAGTTGGACGCTCGGGCATCCTCAAGACCAAGGACCAGATCACGGGGTTCTTTGATGCCTACAACGACATCTTTGAACTTACCGCGCGAACATCAACGTATCGTGTTATGAAGGACGAGTTCATCGCCCGTGGCATGTCTGACGAAGAAGCCAAGGCAAAAGCCACCGAATACACCAAAAACCTTGCCAACTTTGAGCAGGTCGGCAAGTACGGCAAGACGATGGGCGCGTTGTTCATGTTCTTCCGTCCTGCTGCAACGGGTGCGGTGCGTGCCATTGATGCGCTTACCCCTGCGCTTGGGTTCGATGAGGCGGCTTTCCGTGCTGAAGCAGAAGCAGAAGCCAAGGCTGGCGTCAAAGGACGTACAAAACAAGACATCGACAACGCTGTTGAGGCCATGAAAGAGCGGCGCGATGCGGCGCGGCTTATCACGCTGAGTATGGCTGGTATAGGTGTAGCGACTTTCATGATTGCCATGATGCTCAGTGGTGATGACGATGAAGGACGTAACCGTGTAACCACTGATGACATGGCGCGTTGGACCCGTTATGCGCGATTCCCAATTCCTGGGTCAGATAAATTTATTCAGATTCCGTGGGGCTTTGGTCTGGGCGCATTCGCAGCCGCTGGTTCTCAAGTAGCCGGGGCAGTGATGGGGCGCAACACACTCGGCGACGCGATGTCTAACATCATCACGATCGGTCTGGACTCATTCGTGCCACTGCCCTTCTCGCGCATCAGCCCAATCGACAACTTCCCTGCGTTTGCGCTTGACTCCATCACGCCGTCTGCTGCTCGTCCATTCTTTGAATACGTGATGAACATTGACGGGCTGGGCCGAGAAATCTACAACAATCGTCAGTCACGATACGGCGATGCATACACGGGCGGTGACAACATTCCCGAAATGTACAAGGCTGCTACTCGCGCGCTATTTGATGCGACGACGGGTGAGGTGGACATCAGCCCCAACACGCTGTACTTCTTCGCGAGCAACTACCTCGACGGATGGGCCAAAATGCTGTCCACGGGTGTCAACATCGGCGCACTTGTCCTTTCTGACAAACAATTTGATGTTAAGAACGACACACTGCTGCTCAGCAGCTTTATTGGTGGCAAATCTAACGTGGACGCACGAGAGTTCAGCAACGCCGAAAACAAAATCAAGGGATATGAGCGCCAAATCAATTCACTAAAGAACAAGCCTGAACTGTTGGACAAATTCCTAGAGAATAACGAATACAAGTACGCGCTAGTACAGGCATATAACCACGAAGTCAACGGTTCGCTGCGTAAGGTGCGTGAAGCAGCCAACAAAGTGCGTGCCGATCCCACCATGTCGATGGGCGAGCGCAAGGCGCAAATTGACGAGATCGTAAAGATTCAGAACACAATCAAGCGCCAGATTCTTGAGACGTTCAAAGACATCGAAGAATCCACTAAGTGATGCGCCAAGTTCGGACACCGAGGACACCGTCCTCGGTTGTCGTGAACACCTTGACCTTGATACCGTACTTTTTCGCAGACGTATCAATCACGTACGTCATGTAAGCGGGCTTCATGGTCGGGATGAAAAAGCTGTCCCCAATATCCATTCCTGAATACGGAAACAGCCACGTTGGTTCATCGTACGGCGCGTCAGGTTGATTTTTCTTGGACATCGAAGATGTGCGAGGAGTCCATTACGAGTTCGTAAGCGTTGACGTTGGTTGAACCCAGCGCGTCCTTCCAGCCAGAGCCCATTTGCTTGCGCACTTTATCCAGCAAAATTTTCTTTTGTTTTAGGCGCGATTCAAACTGACGCGGATCGGCATTGATTTCTCGTAGATAGTGCTTCATCGCGGAAGTCGAGATGTATATACGCCCTGTATCTACTTCTGCCCGGATGTGCAGAGCGTTGCGTGGCTCCATCGTGACCTTGCCGTCACGAATTACAAGGCAGTTTTGGATGTTCTTGTTGATGAAGTCACCAACAATGTCCTCATTGCCAGACTCATCATCGCGCTTCCTGCCTACGATCATGTCACCAAACTCGTCTCCGATGACTTCAAATACGCGGTCAAGGTCAAAGTTCAGTATGCCCATGCTGTTTACGAGTTCGCCAGCAACTCGCGTTGTAGCCAACAGATTCGACAGAAAACGGTACTCTGAGTTCTTGGTGTAGCGTTCAGCGACCTTCAGATATTCAACGTCCACCAGTCTGCGCAACTCTTCCACAGGGATGTTGTTCATAATCTCTCGGATGTAGAACGGTCCCGCATGCCCATAGTTGTACTTGAACGGATCGAACATGATCTTGCCGCGCGGCGTGTCTAACTCGTAGCCTTTAACGCTTGGGACACGCACTTCGGGCTCAAGCAGTCGAACGTTCTGTGCGCTGGTGTTGGCTCGGTACTCTTGGAGCAAACTGCGCAGGGGCTTATTGGTGGTGATGATGGCGATTAGGTTAGTGTTGAACGCTGCCTCACGCTCCTGATTGGTAGACGACATCAGCCGAATCTTGGGCTGACCGGAACTGATGTTGTACAGCAGACTTGACACAACCTTGGGATCAAGACCGCCCTGCTCATCCAGTGCAAACGGAATGTTCTTGCTAGTAATCATGCGCTGAATTAAGCCGTTGCCCGTGCCTTCATACACTGACAACTTGTCTGGCTTGCCCCAAATGCTCATCGTGCCAAAGAGCGCGCCTGTTTTGCCTGTGCCTGGGCCTTCGCTGTACAGAGAGAGCGTTACGCCGTTGACGTTGGTGACGGCCATCAGTGGCGAAGCAAAGCCACATAGCATCGTGAATGCGTGAAGTTCGTAGCCCGGATCGTTGAACATCTGAGCGCACTTCTTCCATTCGTCAAATTCACCGACTGCATTGATAAACCGTACGACACCTTTTGACAGCGGTGACGGTGGGCAGTACCGCACTTCGTTCTTTGAGATTTCCTGTGTGCCGATAACAAAACTTTTGTTTTCCTCGGTCCAGCCTTGCTGGACACGCATGATGTCAGCGCGTTGTGTTTCCACGAGATATGCCGTCCATTTCATGAGATAACTTGCCATGCGGTTCGCCTGTGTGGGCTCAAACACCACACCGTTGCTGGCCAGCGTTGACTTCAACTTCTCAGTCGAAACAACGTCTTTCAGCGGTAGCAAGAACTCGCGTGACTGATCCCTTGGCAAATGCAGATGCATGACGAGGCACTCGCCATCGTGTGCGCTGTAAATACGCCTGACGGGATACAAGTCATTGGGGGTGACAAGTTCAGGATCATCTTGAATCAACTTTCCTTTTTTGTCTCGTCTAGGTGATGGTATAAAGTAGACCCCTCCGTTAATTCCTCGTTGATAGGGTTGCAAGAAGTTTGGAAAGACAAGAATTTTTTGGGAATTCTGTGGATACCAAACTGGTTCCGCTTCATCTTCTGATTTTGATTTTTCTTCAACATCTCTGTCAATGGGCTGTGATAAGGCTCGAATGAGTTTGCCAAGCTCAATAGGCCCAGTGATACGGCCTCGGTACGGACACCCGGCGCATCCTTCGGAGTGTTCTTTTGCAAAAGCATCGCATCCGTGAGCCCAGTTTGCTTCTCGGAGAGACTGTGAAGCTTTACGTTCTGTTTCGTCATAAGAATACTCTGGGTGGTCTTCTGACATGAGATGTATGGCAGTGCTGCCATCACGACACCTAACGGCGACAGATAGTCCAGCGTACCACAGTGGCTCCGGGCAACTATCTGCGTTTTCAAGGATGTATTTAATTTGTTCACACCCGTTTCCTTCTAAACTAAGTTGTGCGATCTTCGCAAAGTCATACTCAAAATTGCCGTTGCGCTTTTCAAAGATTGCTTTAGTGTCGTCATCAAGCCCTTTCTCAATACTGTTCAGTGCAAACTTGCTTGGCAGTTGCACCGTGTTGAATGCTTCTAAAAACACACTCAACGGATGTGTCTCAACTGCTGTCAAAAGCGACGACGCTTCAGGAGGATCGTATCGATAATTGCTTGTGCCGGGCACGCGCATTAAACGCGCTGAATCGGCTGGCACTGCTTCATCAATTTTCATGTTGCGGTCCAAGCAAAGTTGCTTAAACTGCGCAGCGCATTTGTTCCATTCAGCCGCTGGAAGCGCTTCGTCAAGAACCCAATAAACATGAATGCCGCCACCTGAATCAATGATAGTTGGCAACGGCCAGTTCAGGTCAGTGACAAGTTGATGTACGTCGTTGAGTGCTTCTTCCTTTGAGTCGTACCGCACTTTGCCGTGCCGCACATCTAAGTCCAGAAAAAATGACTTTACAAAAACGCATTGATCTTGTTTGCGTCTAAACCCTGAGTACGTCCCTGGTGTGAAGTAGACGTTGACTTTTCGGTCAATAAAACTTTGGGCAAGTTTCAGTGCATCGTCAATGTTGGCTGTAAATCGCGGCGTGATTACGCCGTCGTTGTCGATTCCTGCCACACATACGTTGCCCTGCGTTGATAAGACTTTCTCGAAAAATTGTTTGTTCATGTCCGCAGAGACAAAAAAGCGGAGACACCTCCGCCGTTACAATAAAATGCAATTAACCTTTCTTTTGAACGACAGGCTTTAACGGCGTGTCGCACATCTCCTGAAGATAGGCCCGTGCATCAGCGAGACTTTTATTTGGCAAAATTCCCTTTGCCATATCCTCCTGAACTAATTTCATAAACACCGTGAGTTTTTCTATGCGTGACTTGCGTATCTTTCCACCTCTAAACCAATTGTGGATGGTCATGCGGGTAACACCTAGAACTTGTGCCACATACACCGCAGGAAGCTGAGCCTCGGCACATGCCTTGCCCAAACGCATTCCTAGCGGTGATGTACTTCTTGCGCCAAGTACAGCGCAAAGCAAGCTGTTGCTGTACTTGGTTGGCATTACTTCTTAGTCCACTTCTTAACAATGTCACTCACATCTTCTGCCTTCTCTACAGTGCGTTGCTTAACCTCGCGAGCGGTGGGCTCAATGGGCTGCTCCGGCGCGGCGCTTTCTTCAGATGCTGCGTCTGACTTGTACACGGTTAGTTTGATGGCATTATCAGCAGCAGCAGTCTTACCTTGACGTGTAACAACGTCACGTGACTCAACTGGGACGGCAGATATCGGGGAAAACAATAAACGTGGTACAGGTGAGTTGATATCAAACTCCATTTTGGTCACGACGCGCCCTGCCGACACGTTGTTGTTGGCAAGCATCTGGATATACGGACGGAAGGGCCAACGACCGTTCTCTTCTTTGCCAAACGCAGATGTGGCGGGAAGAACCAACTGATACACATCGCCTTCAGGATCGCTGGGCAGAACAACAGCGGTGCGCCATGACAAACGACATGCTGTACCCTGACCACCTTGGCCCGAACCTTTGACTGAGTTGGGGCACTCAACGCAAGATGCTGCGGGAGGATTGATGACATCGGCGTCGGGCGTTTTGGAATTGCTCGACCAGCAGAACGGGGCAATTTTCACGCCCTTCTTGTAGGTACTGTTGTAGAACGTGCGCGATGCTTCGTGCGCCATCTTCACAAAGATGATGGGCATTTCGTTCTGCGTATTAACTGATTGCTCTTTGCCACCCACAATCTTGCGGAACACGCGCCCCTCAATAGAGATGCGCTTGGCAGCGTTGATTGAACCGCCAGCGACTGCTTTGGTGTCGTCATCAAGGCCGAGTTCAACAAGGTTGGTTGAACCAAGGATGGTTGCGAGTGCGTTACTCATGATGTATGTCCTTAAACTGTTGCTTCACTGGTTGATGTAACCTTACGCACGACGATGTCGTACTCACGCAAGGCATTCACGCCGGGGGGAAGACCGTCGCCCTTCCTCTCGGACATGAATTCTTTGAAGTTGCGCTGATGGATACGGCGCTCAAGCAGGTCAATCGATCCTTCTGTCTCGATGAACTTCTTAAAGTTGTCCCAATCAGTGCAAAAGAAACGGTCTTTAACTTGACGCGTGACAGTGCCGTGCGCCGTGCGTAGTCCGTTTACGTTAGTGGCGTTGCAAATTTCAAGCAACGCCGCTTCAATTTTTTCCATGTCTTCTTTGAGTGCATCGTCCCGCGACTCGTAGTCGTTTTTGATCTTTTCACGCTCGCGCCGAAGTGTCAAATAAGTTTCGACTAATACCTCTGCGTTATTCATTGCTCTCTCCTTCAAGTTCGTCAATAAACAGGTCAACCAACTTTTCATGCATGTCTACCTTGTTTTGTAACATGGTGTACATGCGCCGTTCCACCTCTGACCCTTGAAGGTGGATAATTGTCATCTTGTTTTGTTGTCCTACGCGATCAATGCGTGCTACGCACTGCAGGTAAGTCTCAACAGACATCACTGGGGACCAAAACACAACCGTGTCTGCCGCCGTCAATGTCACGCCGTGCGACGCAGCTTGCGGTTGAATTAGTAATACTTTTAGATCAGTGGTCATCTGAAAGCTATTGAATAAACGCCCGCGCTCATTAGCGGATACATCCCCATTAATTACGGCGCTGCTAACACCCTGATTGTCAAGGTAGTTTTGTACAAGGTTTAACGTATGGCGATAAGGTATAAAAACCAAAACTTTGTGCGCTGTTTCATCTAACACTTCTTTGAGCACTGCCAAGCGCGGAGATACATCAAACTCCACAATGTTAGACTCGTCTGTGTAGACAGCACCGCCCGACAACTGAAGTAATCGAGACAGCGCAGCGGCTGCGTTGACTGTGCTAATCGTGTGTCCTGCTGCGCTAATCTGCATTTCTTTTAAAAGTTCACGATAGTACTTGTTAGCTTGTGCACTTAGTGGCACTACTCGTGTCTGGTAAGTAACTTCTGGTAAATCAAGGCATTGCGCCTTCTCGTACCGAATGGCGGGTTGTAGTGCGGTAAACACTGCGGCTTGTGCCGTGGACTTTGGCAACCACTTGAACTTGCTGACTTGTTGCATCACCTTGTCGCGCCAAGCCGTAGCGTACTTCGGCACGTTGTCAGGGCTAACCATCTTTGCAAGCCCGTATGCATCGATCGGAGATTGAGCAGCGGGTGTGCCCGTCATCATCCACAGGTAAGTATCTGCCTTGATGATTCGGGAAAGCGTTTTCCAGCGCACGGTGCGGGGGTTTTTGTAGGCGTTGGCCTCGTCCACGATGATCAGGTCGAAGCCACCCTGCGTGATCACTTTCTCGATTGTGCCCACGCCGTCGAAGTTGATGATCACAAACTCGTACGCACCCTTGATGACTTTCTCACGCTTGGCCGTGGAGCCGTGCGCGATCCCGCACGTACGGTGCATCGCTGTCTTGAACAGGTCGGCTTGCCATGCGCTTTGCATAATCGACAACGGGCAGATGACCAAGACCCGGCGTACAAACCCCAGGTTCATCAGATAGTCAGCAGCCCAAATTGAAGCTGAGGTTTTGCCCGTTCCTGCCTCGTTGAAGCAGAACGCGCGACGATGCAAAGTCAAAAAACGCGCCGTGTCACGCTGATGATCAAACGGCTGAAACATCCCTGGCCATTGATAGTCTCGCTCAATGGGGGATGGAATCTTTATAGATACAGGCGCAATCCTCGCAAGGCGCTGGACTTCATCGATGCCCCAATACATGGCGACATCTGCCACGCAGCCTGTGTCGCGCATGATGTGCGACTTGTTGATAAACCCTCGGATCGTGTGCGCCACATCGCTGGGACATGTGAGCATGAGGACTTCGTTGTCTACTATTTGCATACTTAATCAAACTAAAAAGCGGGGGGATACGGTCCCCCCATCCGGCCAGCCCTGACATGAAGGAAAAGAGGTTCACAGGAGAAAGTTCACCGACTGACTGACGCAGTTATTGGGCCAACGCGAAACCCTTTGAGCCATAGCTCTCAGTCCACTTGCGCCTAACGACCGACACTCTTATTATGGAGGCAAAACAAAAAATGTCAAGTTACGTCCAGTAGGAAAAACCCTTATTTTTTACGTTCCCGCTTACTGATTTCAGACATCAATGCGCCTGATGAAGTTCGCCTAAAAGATCGATTAGAACTCACACTTTGTGTTGTGTAACCGTCTTTGTTGTTACCACCTCTAGATAAGGCTTTTTTATGCGCAATGTCTTTGCCTTCACGCGCGTCGGCCTTGCCATTAGAGTTCGCGTCTCGGCCTTTCTTGTCCATCGCGCGACGAGCGCGTTGGCGCTCCATGCGATCAGCATGCTCACCGCGAGCTTTTTGTTGGTCATACTCTTTCTTGTACGGGCGTGGTTTGTTTACGTACGGCATTTGCGCGCTCCTTCATTTCTTTGAGCGCCACAACCAAAAGACGGCTTTCGGCGATGGCTTGCGTGGCAGCGGTGATAGCTTCATCGTACTTCCCTTCTAGCACATAGTCATGTGTTTTTTTCAGTAAGCGCTCGGCCATCATGCAGGGCATGGCATAGTCAATAATTTCTTGAGTTTTCATCTTTGCTTGTTAAATTCACAGGAAGAAACAGGACACCATCCACATAGCGGAGTGGGATTAGGTTGCCAGTGGTTATTTGTATACGATAGGCGTAGGCGTTCAAGATCGGGAATAAAGTCATTCCAAAGGTTATCTAAATTGTCTCGTGTGTACTCACTCATTACGAAGTGTTCGTGCGCTACAAATAGTAGACCAGCTTTCACGTGCTGTACTTGCGGAAAATGCGCGAACGTCAACAGAGACATTAACTGTAACTGCTTGGGGTCAGGATATTTATTGCTGCCTGTCTTGTAGTCAACAATAAAGCCATACTCACCGTCAACCACCAGCAAGTCCACGATGCCACGA
>Ga0194118_10004801_pt1 | contig 14535 bp, 23 predicted proteins | sample TA2MahsurfametaG_2_FD_148662 | JGI IMG/M metagenome (GOLD analysis project Ga0194118, IMG submission 148662) | Freshwater microbial communities from Lake Tanganyika, Tanzania - TA2015013 Mahale N5 surface | ecosystem: Environmental > Aquatic > Freshwater > Lake | place: Tanzania: Lake...
GTGAATTAAGGATCGACTGTTTCTCAAGCAGCCATTGCAAATGCTCTAGTATTGGCATTTGTGGTTTGGTTGTTTTTAACGAAGCCATCAACCATCTTCGTCATGCTCTTCTACATTTGTCTAGAATATCGAATCCGATTAGCCCCCTCGTATATTACTTTTGATAACAAATTTACCGCCTGGTAATATTGCATACGAATATTTATTTGGTTTTTCTCTTGTTGGATCAATTCCTTCAACTCCACCTTTACGGGCACTTGCTTCTATTTGTGCAATAACTTTAGCATTTCCTCTACCTTTTGGTATGCTCATTAAATTTACTGCACCATTTACTACACTAGCAAACTGAGGTGAAATTTGCCTTGTGTTGCCTCTTGGGCCTACTAAGTAAAAACTACCCTGATGATTGACAATATGATGTTCTTCTCCAGGCTTTCCTGTTTTCTTATCTCTAATTATGACAGACCCAACATCACCGTGTTGCAATCCTTTTAGAAGATCTAGAGTCTCTCTATGTCGTTTGGCGTGTGCCTCTTGCCTTGCAGCTGCGATTTCGGCAGCTGCAGCTCGCGCAGCTTTATTATCTCTTACTTCTTGATTTCTTTTATCCCGAGCAAGTTGACCAGTTCTAATTTCTTGAGCCAATCTAATAGCAGCATTTTCATCTTCCCTGCCCTTTTGGTGCCGCCTTGCTTGTCTAAACATCTTTGGAGAACTTTCCTGTAAAGATCCCCAAGCACCTGATTTGACCAACGATTCTAAAAGTCCTCTGAGTGTTTTCATATAGTACCTCAAAGGATATTTATATTAGTTAAATAATCAAATCTTTGTTATGATTGGTTCGTTCTTTAAATTCTTCTTCGGAAATATTTAAAAATTCACTAGCATCAAATTTTATAACTATGCTTTTTGTTGGATTTTTTAGAATTTTAGTGAAATTTTTAATTCCTGCAATTCTTATTGTTTCAGTTTCAAAGGACCTTAATCTTAAGAAATTTGATATTTCTATACCCCGAGCAGATCTAACACCAATTTGTTCGTTTATTCTCTTTACAAGAGGAGAAGGTCTAATCATAAATAAATCTGTATCTTCTATAAATGCATTAGTTAAAAAAGAATAGATAGATTCATTAATGTCATCCTTTTGGAATTTTTTAAAAAGTGGATGATTTATGATGTAATCATAATTAATTTCTGTTGGTTCATAATTTATTTTACTACAATAACTCAAATCTATTAACAATCGATATTTGAATCCGATATCATGAATGCTTGCAAAATCATTTTCCAAAAGATTTAAATCAATATCTTTGAAATCTATACTAACATCAGTGTAACCTTTTGGGAAAATCATCATATCACAATCTTTGGTTTTCCAATTAGTTAGACATTTACCTAGTAGATAAACTTCATATCTATCAAAAATATCAGTGCAGTTTTTGATTTCTGTTAAAGTCTTGTGGATCTTTTCATAAGTTGGTCTTTGCCAAGAGGTAGTTGTGCTACTTTTTCCTATTGAAAGATAAAAAGTATCTCCTGGTTTTAGACATTTATGAAAAACATCATCAGACATTTCACTTCATCCGAGCGAGTTTCATTGCACGACGCTTCTTTGAACCCATCTTACGACGGCGCCCAAACTTTGTATGTGTTCCTTTGCGACTCATATATTCTCCTTAAAGTAGTCCCATCTCTTGATCTAGTTTAGTCATCTTCTCAAGTGCTTGTTCTGTTGAAAGCTTTGTGATATCTTTCTTGTAGCATTCTGCCTTGAATTGCCAATATGCTCGTTCACGGGCCATTGTTTTAATTGTATCAATTGCCTTATTGAGAAGAACACTCACTTTTTCATCTCCAAGAGCCAATTCAGTCATAGATCTTTTAAAGAGAGCATCGATCAAAAGTTCTTCTTCACGATTCAATGCAGGATTTTCAAAACTCATACGAAACTCCGTTCGTATCTTTCCTTGATTGTCTTGCACTCAATTCTTGCGGCCCCGTCCTTGTGCATCTTACGCTGCTTGGTAATGACTTTACCCATACCAACAGGACGGCATGCCAACTGACGATGACGAGCGATTGCATTTGCCTGTTGCTCCATCATCAGATCGATTTCGTCAATCTTACGCTTTGCCATTAGATGGCCTTTCCATCATACCAATTCTTGACTGAATCTTCTGCCAGACGGTATGAGAAGAATGTCTTGGCATTTACGATAATATCATCTTCGTAAAAGTTAACAACATAGACTGGCATATTAGTCTCACCACTAAGTATTGTTTCGATTTCTGCTGACTTCAAAGGTTTTGTTTCCATAATGCGCCGACCTGGTGCTGCCCCAGTTTTAGGCCGTTATAAGCGGCCCTGCGAAGCTGTCCGCCCTCGGCGCGTGTGAGTATTGTAAACTATTCTGTCGAATTGTCAACAGGTGATTCAAAGGAAAGTTTACATTTCTTTTGAGTCACATGACCATTAACGGTCTTGACAAGGTAATTGGACTTTTGCCGGTCATCGTCGTGACCTAGGCGATATCCAAGTTCAGGAACGCTATCCTTAAATGCCTCAAGCAAAGAAATTAGCTCTTGGCACTTATTGATGGCATCCTGCTCCGTCATGTTTAGAGGAATGTCAATGTAGAATCGAAACATTATTCTTCGTCCTTTCTTCTAAAAATCACAATCAAACCAACTATAACAAAAGTGTAGAAAAACATAACACCTATAAATTGTGGCCATGATATGTAATCTTTTAAAGTTTCTTCCATTGAAAGTTCCCGAAAGAAACGGGGCCAGACCCTTTCGAATCTGGCCCCGTCGAATCACTCAGTTGTTGGTATCAGGCGATCTGAAACCGCGAGCCGTCACGGCGGAAACCGTAGGTACGCTCACCCGGATGGGTGTCTCGCATGAAGTAGCGACCACTGGAGTCAGTCACGATTTCCCAGTTGCCGTACTTTTCGACCATCTCGCGGATGTTGCTGATGGTGGCACGGAGGTTACCCACACCGTACTTTTCTGCCGCTTCACGGGGGCAAATACCCCATCCACGGGCGAGATGATTAATGACCTGACGCTTCTTACTAAGATTGTTGTTACGCATAACGATAAAATTCACTTTCCTAAATACACTCTTCAATCTAAACCGGGGATTCCGAGTGTCTGAGTCCCGATTACTATGCAAGTATTGTAGCAGATTGTTTCCATTCTGTCAATACTCTGAGAAGAACTTTCTTAAGATTGTTCTTCTCAATGCCTCCTGTAGGGATCGAACCTACGACCTATTGATTAAAAGTCAACTGCTCTACCAGCTGAGCTAAGGGGGCAAAATGCGGTTGGCGATGCCGCTTACGCCAAGGTTTATTTTTATGATCTGTTGAACCTTAACCACAGATGCACAACACATGTTAGGGACACCGTGCCAACCCCTTAATATACACATTGATAGGTTCAATGTAGACCAGTTAATAACTTATGTTAAAGATGATACATATTTAACTCCATTACTTTCTTATGCTTTAATTATAGCAGATTCGCGGATTTTGTCAATGTCCACCACTCTGGAATCTTATTATTCTTCCACTTGGCAAAACGTGCCTTTGCACCAATATAATAGGCACGATATGCCATTACAGCATCTTCGTGCTTGTAAATGTCTGGCATTGCCTGAGCAAATGGCGTAAGTGGACCGTTTGTAAGATTTACAGGTCTATTCTTCTGCAACCATGTAAGTAGATTGCTTGATGTATGAACCTTGCCATATCGATAAGTATATTCACTACACATCTCTACGGCATGAGATGCTAACCAATCATAGTTTGAATTAGTCTCTCTAGTCCAAATTGTACAAGGATGATTAATCATTGTTGATTGATATAGAAACCCATCGATGATTGGATTGTTGTGACGATATGTAGTATACTTTCTACCAGACTTTGTTAGTTTGGTAGAATAATAACCATCAAGATAACGATGGGTAGTTGAGAGTAGTTGAGCACTCTCAAGAATCATCTTTACTACATGCTTGTCACATAGCGATTGAGCCGCGACTATTGGACTGTTATCAAGTACGAAGATATTCATACAAACGCAGGAGGGATAACCCCAGTCTTCTCCCACATTTCCCTGGTCTTCTTCTTTGCGTCCTTACGCATTTCAATTGCCTTGTTACGGTTCTTGATAATTTTCTTACGGTGCTTACGCTTTACGACTCTTCCTGATTTATTCATTTCATGCTCCAAAAATATTATTGATTTGATTATTCACTCTAACAAATGTAGTACACTTTGGTAGATGCTTAAGTCTACTTGCACCAACATAGGTACATGCAGATCGTAACCCACCTAGAATTTCGTTCAGGACATTATTAACACTTCCCTTGTAATCTACCTGAACTAATTTTCCTTCGCTAGCCCGGTGAGATGCTATCCCGCCGAAATGCTTCTTCATGGCAAACTCCGACGACATGCCATAAAAAGTTTTGTGTGTTAGAACACCATTTGAATATACTGGTGTTCCTTCAGACTCATCGGTGCCGGAAAGCATACCACCGAGCATAACGAAGTCTGCGCCGCCTCCGAAGGACTTTGCGATATCACCGGGACAGGTGCACCCACCATCCGCCATGATATGACCTCCCAGACCGTGTGCTGCGTCGGCACACTCCATCACTGCTGAGAGTTGAGGATATCCCACCCCGGTCATCTTGCGTGTTGTGCATACGCTTCCGGGGCCGATTCCAACCTTGACTATATCCGCGCCTGACAGGAGTAGTGCTTCTGTCATTTCCGCCGTTACTACATTCCCTGCTATGATTATTGCATTCTTCCATTTTTGTCTTGTTTCCTTTACTAGATCGACAAACACTTCCGTGTATCCATTTGCTACATCCAAACAGATAAACGGAATATTTTCATTATAAAACTCTTGTAGATTTTCCCTACTTGCCTCGTCAAGTCCGCAAGTCAACGCGATATATTCTTTATTTAGAATTTGATCATATTCGTCCTTGCTGATGAACTTGTGCATACAAGTAATTGCACTATATGGACTAAATGCATTTGCCATCTTGGGGACACCAATTGTATCCATGTTGGCAGCCACAATCGGAACTCCAGTCCAATTTCTTTTACTATGCAAAAATGTAAAAGTTCTAGTTAGATCTACTTCTGCACGGGATGTCAACTTAGAACGCTTTGGACGAATCAATACATCAGAATAATCAAGTTTCATTTCCATTAGATTTTTTTCCACTGTTCTTTCCGCCCATATGAGTTTCGATATGGAGTTGGAGAGCCTTCATCTTCTTTGCGAGAGTCTTTCTATCTGTCTTGTCTAGAAGATACTGCTCATAAGTATACACTGCCTGGGTGGCCAGTTCAATGAGTTCGATGATATAATCATCGTTGTCATGTGCGTTTTGTTTATTTCTCCCGAACATTTTCACTTTCTTGAAAGAGATTTCCCTGATTATTTAACATATCAGTTTTGATCTGCTTCAACAAATCATTAGCAGTATTAAGAGATTCAAGTAATTCTAAAATAGCGTCATCGTCGTAAACATCAACACTCTCGGGCGACGACCAATTAGAAAGATGAATTCCGATTTTTCCAGATTCATCTTTTCTAAAAGAAATAGATGGATTGATTGTAGTATCATACACTTCACATACAATTTTTATTCCGTCATTCAAATAATTTTCATCTTTTGTTATAATAATATTCATGTTATAAATTCTTTTATTCTTTCATATTCATGTTCAGATTCAATCAAATCTTCTGGTGTATAAAAATACAAAACATTAGGTATGTAGAAACTCTTCCATTCACCTTCAATTATATCATAGATTGGTATCAGTTCAAGTGTTCTTGAATTAAAAGAAAATATTTTTGGTAATGATTTTCTTATTTTTCTCGGTAGTGTTTTTTCATTTAGAGAACAATACATTGTTCGATACCTACCATTAGTTGCTTTTCTGAAAAAAACTTTACATATTCCTCTACTAAGATGACCTAGTAATATTTCTCTATCTACTTGATCGGATCTCAGCATTACTCATCTCCAGGCAAAGTTTCAGGAAGATTAAATCTTTTTCTGAGTTTCTTCAAAACATCTTTTGCTGCTTTTCTATTTTCGCCAAATTTCCAATTATATTCTTGCCAACCATGAGATTCTTTTATTGTCGTTTGTGATTTCATATGTGCTTTTAGATCATCTTTAAGTTTATCTGAATATTTAGTACCACTGGTGCCAAAAGCATCTTTACCAACGGCGCCAGTCTCTAACCATTTCTTTCCGCCACCGGCGCCCTGATTATGACTATATGCTAATACTTCTAGTTGTTTATGTTTTGGAAGATTTCTATATTGAGGACTTAGTTTTGTTAAAACTCTGTGATTGGCAATAGTAAATCCTGCTAACATATCTTCTTGCATTTGTGGATTTGCTCTAAATTGTTTTCTCGCAGAAGTATGATGACCCGGATCATCGACACCTATAACCTTTGCAGCATCTGTCTTTGCATCACGACCTAATTGATATCTACCATCGTAATGGTTTCCTGCCCCACCGGCAACACTATAATCTCCACCAGATTCGATGTGTGATAATGATCCACGATAAACATCCCATGTATCAGCATCAATTCCTAAATGCTGTGTGATAAGATCATGGGGAACAGTAATACCAGATGGAGTTGAAGTTGTTGGTTTTGGTTTTGCATCTGGTGTATGTGTCACCTGAGTCTGAACTTGACCAAGTGGGTTTGTGTTTCTTGGATGTACTGTTGGTGCTTGTGCGACTTGAGTTTGAACTGGAGGTGTTCTATTTAAGGCAGTTCCTAGTGATGTTCCTAATGTCTTTGCTCCCATAAATGTACCAACAGTAGCCGCTAGTCCTAGACCGGCCGCGGCCACTTTCTTTCCTAAACTTGATGGTTTTCTATATGTAAGTTTATACTCATTCAAAGACAACGATGCGTCTTTCATCTGATCCATATGATCATTCATTCTATCAAGATAACCAGAATTACGCAACTCTTTGAATACTAAATTTTCATAAGAGAACTCGCCTGACTTTTTGAGTCCTGCCACTCTCATGTTTTTAATTTTATCTTTGAGTGTCTTGAAAGAAAACTCATTTGCTCCACCAGAAATTAAATCATCAATTCTATGTTTAAGGTGATCTATCTTGTGAAGGAGGTGTGGATTATCATAATCTACACGAACATGATGGGGATGTACCAACCAATTATCGTTCTTTAAACTATACACCCCTTGATCTTTTTGATATGGGTCATTGACATCTTGAGCATATAGTTCAACATCATGACCTTTTACTTTGACATCATGAATCTTCGACCAGAGTTCTTTCTTATCTTTTAAATACTCATCAACGAACTCAGGCGCAGCTTCCATTTGATCTTTATGAATTACAAAGTGAATGTCTAGATCAGAATGTTCGGTGTAATTATAATTTGCATTACCACCAACTAAAATTATATCTTCTATTATACTGTTTGGTATTTTTGCAAAATCTTGCCAGAACTTTGCAATGTATAGTAAATGATTTCTAATCTCTGGTTTTAGTTTATCGTTCTCCCAGAAAATAGGATTTAACTCATCGTGGTATTGAAGAGTTAATGCTTCGTTGATATATGATGAAAATGTTTTCATTTGCCTTTAATTGTCTTTGGGTTTGGTGTAGGTTTTGGTTTAGGCTTGGGACGATACATTTGTTTATCAAATTCTCTGTCATCTAATGTTTCTGGAGAATATGCGGTTCCAGTATATACTGGTTCTTTTGGTTTATCAAAATCAAAAGTTAGCTGTTCCCCAACCTCTAAAAGATATTGTTTGAATGACTTCATGATATTATTTATAAATGACAGAAATGGTGGTTTTATTTGTTTCTAAAGAATGTTCCATTCATGATAACATCAGCATTTCCACTTGTTCTTTTATACTGTCTTGCTAGTTTTGACATTTGTGCATCGTCTCGTTCACCGCTCACAGAAGGAATCACTACTAGATGCATATGTTGCTGTAAGAACGCCGGAATATCTGTTATTTTGGTTTGAAGCAAAGGACTTACAGATTTAGTTGCGATATATTCATCGTCTCCAGTATCCCTTGCATTCGTACCATGTAGTCTTCTTACAACCTCATGTCTTGGGGTGAAATCCCCACGACTAAAAGCACTCAGTATTACTGGAGAATGTTCTCGTGTAATATCTTTGTGGTGGACTACCAACAATGGTCTTTGTCCGGGTTTATGAACCGCAATCCAAGGAATCCCACTTGACTTACCATCTTTATTAAGTGCATACGGTGCAGTTCTCGCTATATCTGGTCCTGCATAGACACCACTGAATGGTTTATGACCTTCTAGTGGCGTATCCCCTCTCTGACTATTCCCATGCACATCCATAACATATGGTCTTGGTTCAAATGTTTTTATTGGACTATAATCTAGTTTATACAAATGACCAGAAGAAGACTCAAAAAGATATTGACGAAATGATCTCATTTCTTTTTTCTCTTCGGTCGTCTAGGAGAAACTGATAAAGTAATACTGTAACCACTTCCCTCGCCGCCTGCTTGATATGCCATTTTTTCGTGTTTCTTTGGATCGTATAACTCTACGGTTCCAGTACGGGCATTATCCATCATAACAGGTCTCATTCCAGCCAATCTTCTCCAGACAGACCTACCACCTTTAGATTGTTCTTCTCCAGATTGTATTATTTTATTTGTTTTATCTGCTAAGAGTCCATACATCTTAGGAATGAGATCTTTTACTCTAGCACGTTTTCCTGCATGATCCGCATGAACTATGGGAGAACGAACGGTAATATGAGATCTACCGTAATTTTCTGTAGGCAATTCGCCCACGATTCTTTTTCCATGAACAATATGATATGTGCGATCAGCTGAAAAATTAAGATCTTCTCCTGTTACATCTTGATCGTGTGGTAGTACCAGACTGTATGGTCCGATACGGCCGATCAGTTTACTCGGTAGCATTGGTTTTTGACCTACCAAGTATCTAGATCTACCCCTAGCCCATCCAGATATCTGTATTGGCTCTTCAGAAAGATATTGTTTGAATGATCTCATAGTATCACCAGATTCTATTTATTATTTGACCATCTGGACCCATACTGCTCCATCGTCCTGATCCTGTTGTATCGAAAACAGCATCTTCCATGCCCATCTTATGTCCCGCTAGGTAGTGAGGATTGTCTTTATGATCGGCATGGTGACTCAAATTAAAGAACCCATGCTCAAACCCTAAACTAAAAGCCTTTTGTTCTGCTTCGGTTCTTTTGTTTTCTTCTTCTAAGAATCTTCTGTAAGAGCGTAAGAGGTAGTTCGGCGGGTTGCTGCCTGGTTTACTAACTGCGTTAGATAGTGGATGACTCAAAATTCTCGCGTACCTAGATCTTACTTCATTAGTCTGATCACTAACATCTGTTATGGATCTGATAGGAGAACCATGTAACACCATGATTTCACCAGGCCGCTCGGCACGAGCAGATCCTTCTTTACTAGTTAAAACGTGGAGTCCCATACGATCAGTTAAGAATTTATGTTTCATTTGATCCATAACTCCCATTCTGTCTGTTCTACCAGATGCGGCGGCAGTCATATTTTTATCGATTCTTGCGGGTTCAATAGTAGTGAAGAGATCCCAATATTGTTTTGACAGTTCTCTATGTTCTGGTGTATCCCACCGATCTCGTTGGTTTGTATTTCTGAGGTGTTTGGGCGTTTCCACGAACTTCCTCTCTAATTCTAATCGCTTTCTATGAATAACATTCATTTTTCGAAAAGTTTCACCATGAGTTGGATGACTTTCTAAAAATGTTCTATATTCATGATATCTTTCATTGTCTTCATGAAATGGAGAATGTCTTTCTTCGCCACTAATAAATGAAACCATTTCATGAAAAGTAGTAAAGTGTTTTATGTTATCTTTATGAACTTTCAAATTTATTTCATATGTTTTATTGGTAGGGGATTGTATCGGTTCTCGTGTCGGCGCTCTAACAAAAGGGGAGTAATGTCCTCTATACATACTGGCCGCTAAAGCATCTGGAGTGGTAGAAAGTCCATAAAAAGATCCTCTTGCTTGATTTGGCGTTATTCGATCTATATGTTGATAATTCTGTGGCCTTGCATGAAATATGCCACGCTCCACACTAGGAAACACCACAGATTGTGGAGACAGAGGATTATCTGGACTTTCTCCAAAATGACCAGAGTGATATGTCGTTATGTTTACATGACCAGTTTCGTCTGGGTCAAATCCACCAGATGTATGCAGTGAGTGTACCGTGATTTTTTCCGGTCTTCTTGCTACTGCCATTTCCATAATATATTTTTTGAACGATATCATCGTCGGCTTCTCTTTCTTAATTGAGATATATTTGTCGCAGTGACTCCATATCTAGATGACATTGCTTGATAAATTGAATGTCTTACTGGATCATCAGTATCATACACAATATCTCGTGGTCTTTGAGTTCTCATATGATGATGAAAGTATTCATGAATCTTTTTACCTATTGCCAAAGCATGGTGTGGAGGAATAGGGGTAGATGGACTCTCAAACCGATGATTCACTGTAAATGAAATTTTAGAAACTCCGTCTTCCACTTTTTTTGCCATGAATGATATTCTATATTCTGCTTCACTGTCTCTAATATGACCTCGATATACATGAGTATCAAGAAGTTTTGAATGTGCTCCTGCCGGAATAAATTCATAATCGGGATGGTAATATGGACCCTCGTCTGCGGAGGTATCAAATATTTCAGTGATGTATTCTTTAAACCTAGAAATAAACCTTCGAAGTTCTCGTGCGGCAGTCGTACTTGCTTTTGTTCCCTGCTTCTGTAATACGCCACTTGCTTTCTCAAAATATTCTTTTCTCTTCTTTACAGAACCAATTCGTGATCCTCTTTCTAGAATGTCATTATTAATTCCCCAAGACCCTTTTAGATCTGTGGCCGAAAACTTGTTTGTCATCGAAATGCCCAATCGTTTTCCAATCATTTTGTACATACGATCTCTGCGTGGTGAATCGGTATAATATGTGATATGTGTTGTTGGACCATCATGTGTATTAATATGGTGATTAACCGAAGACATGACATGCCCGAGTGTTTGAAGTGCCACTTTGGTTGATAATACTTTCTTGCGTCGGGCACTTCCGAATGCCAAATGTGTCCTACCAAAGTCAAACTCGACATAGGCAGAAGGTGTATTCAGTTTTCGAATAATTTGTACCATTCCTCGTGGCCCACCCGTTTGCTCGGCGGTGAGTTTATACCCATACTTCATGTATGTTACTTTACCCGAGGGATCTCTAACTTTCCGAATGACAGGGTTAACCGCCTCGATGGGTTCGTCAAAAATCTCTGTAATGTATTCTTTAAATGATCTCATTCTTTTGGTTTGCTATATATTTCAACCCCATGCGCCGCGTGCGCTGCGGTTTTTTTCAGCCGGTCTAAAGGAATACCAAGATAATCTCTTCCACTCGGACTAGTTTCGGCAGCTTGTATACGAATATTGACATTTCTAAGATTCCTCTGTTCTTTTCTGGCCATTCTGGCTCTCTTAACATTAGGATCTTGAATTTCAGTGATGTATTCTTTAAATGATCTCATGGTATTATTTATAAAAAGAGAGCATGAAATTATTTATGCAAATGGAACCACGGGATGGGACCCAATGATTTCAAAATAGGAATCAGATAGCAAACAGAGAAGACACCGAAGAAGAACCAAAAGATTACCTTTTTAACTGTGGGAGGAATCTTTTGGAGGAGTCTAATCAAGTTTCTTCGTGAGAATATACCCCGCCGCCAGGAGAATTTGGATTCAATCCATATCGTTGAGATGCATCTTCTAATGGATGTCCGGCGGTCATATGTTCCGGGGTGGTCAATAGAGCATGATGTGGGCCCATATGAGGCACAACTCCAGTTCTCATGTAATGAAAACTGGAAGCACCATGATGATGTTCCGAAACTTGAGAATGATGTACATGCAATAAAGGATGCAATCCAAAAGCATATGCGTGATGAACTCCTAACATATATTTCCCCACATCATGCTCAGTGACATTTGGATCTATTCGTCTTGCATGATGTAAAAGTTGAGAATGTAAATTGGAAAGAATATCATCAAACGCTTCATGATGTTCATCTTCTATAGTTTGGACTCTATTCTGTGCGCCTTGGCCTGCCGACTTTACGCTATCTCTTAATTTGGGCATAAAATGATTTCTAAAGTGAAATGAAGTTGATGCAACCATGTGCAACGCATCTAATCCGCTTTTATATTTGTAGTGACGAATCTCTTTTGGTAAACCATCTGGCCATGTATCTCCACTGTGCATCTCTAATGACAGAGGAACCGAAGAAGCAGCTTGATGAATTGCTGGAAACACAGATGATAATGCTTGGTGTAGCTGTCTTTTGGCATCTTCATATAATGTCGATGGATGATTAGGTGGTAAAGAAATTTCTGTCAGTTGAGACAGTTGTTCGTTAAGATATTGTTTAAATGATCTCATAGAGGTATTTATTTAAAGAATTGTTACGGAACTGGGGGATCCTAAAAGGGGCCCCAAATTTATTTTTTTAATAATATTGGAGAAATGTTTTCTCTTTCCGACAATATTTCTTTTAAAAAACTATTTTAGATCATGTCGGTTAAAAATATCTTTCTCGGGGACTGTATTTGTCGCATTGACTCCTACAAGTTTTGCAATTCTTTGGTAAATATCATGCTTAGTTTTATGTGGAGTATGGTAAGTATATTCAGATGCGTTGTGTCTTTCGCTATGATCACGCAGTGTGGCAGCAACATGATTTAACACCCTCATGGTTTCAGTAGGAGTGTGGTGTACTCCAGACATCTTTCTATGAGTGAACGAAACAGTGTGCGCTCCATCTTCATTTGGACCAATTATCACATTAAGTATGTTTGTAGGTAGAGGGTATTCATAAACTTCATTACCATCTTCAACATATGGTTTTGGTACTTTGATACCACTGATGTTTAGTCCTTCTAAAAGATATTGTTTAAATGATCTCATAGAGGTATTTATTTAAAGAATTGTTACGGAACTGGGGGATCCTAAACAAAAGGATTGTTACAGAAAGAGAGCATAGAAGTATTTATTCCATCTCTTTTTCCATGTGGGCGTTCTGTCCCGTTTCTATTTGCACTCTCTTATGAGGAGCGAGTGTTTTCTGTATTTCTGGCCAATTTCTTCTTAATTGCTCCAGATGATCTCCCGTGATCTCTTCCCATCCCCACGCATCTCCGTTTGCTGGAGTAACAAGAGAAATCGTTGCTTCCTTTGTTGGAGGAATTTGTGCTCCTTCTGGAGTCTTCACAAACTTAAATCTTTTGCCGTAGTTCTCCTCCCAATCGTAATGGGGATGATTATTTAATTGTTCAATCAAATATTGTCGGAAAGAGAACATGTAATTATTTATAACTGGGGGATCCTAAGAGAATTCGGGTGGTGGGGGTCTTCTTCTTTGTGTTCTTGTTCTTGCTTTAAGAAAATCCACATGTTTTGGTCGTAGAGGTCTTTTATCTCTAAAGGCTCTCATTATATCAATCATAGTATAACGAGTAGGAGTTCCATCAATTGGATGATCGAGATATATATCCGACAACTTATGTTGCATAAGATCACTAAGATGTCGATCAAGTAGTTCTTGATTTATTTTTCCAAATCTTAGTTTTGTTTGGAAAGCAAGATGTGATCTATCCCAAGATGTAGGACTCTGAGAGATTTGCCGTCGTTGTAACTTTGATTGGGCTCTATTGAAGGCGTCTATTAACCCTTGATCTTTTGGACTGTCTCCAAAATTAGGATCTTTCTTTTTCCTCTTATCTAAAGCTCCTGCAAGTCTTGCAACTCGTTCTATGCCTTCTTCTAGATGTTGTTTAAATGATCTCATGATATTATTTATAAGAATTGTTACGGAACTGGGGGATCCTAAACACTTCTTAATGGATTTGAACCCACATTTTTAAGTTCTATATCCTCCGAGAATCTTGGCCACATTCTCTGGAATATTTCTTCATTTGGGGATCCAGGATTTGTCTGATATTGAATGGTGGATATTCCATGTCTTTTTGCAAAATCAGATATATGCCCCATTGATGATGCAGTTCTTCCTTTTGGTTTCTGACCCTTCCACTTTTTTTCAGAGGAATCTTTTTGGGTCCACACCCCTCTATGGTTTTTTGTCTGAAACCCCCAATATGCAGTATTTGGAAAATTAGGATGGGTGGATAGAGTAGTTCTTACTCCAAGATCATTATCCACAAAAGTATGTGTAACTATACCTTTAGGGTCTGTTCTGAATCCTCTATAATGTGGATGTTGTTCGTTCTGCTCTAGGAGGTATTCTTTAAATGATCTCATGGTACTATTTATAGGAACTGGGGGATCCTAATCAAAAGGATTTTTTGGGAACTGGGGGATCCTAATCAAAAGGATTTTT
>Ga0194118_10004804_pt1 | contig 14531 bp, 15 predicted proteins | sample TA2MahsurfametaG_2_FD_148662 | JGI IMG/M metagenome (GOLD analysis project Ga0194118, IMG submission 148662) | Freshwater microbial communities from Lake Tanganyika, Tanzania - TA2015013 Mahale N5 surface | ecosystem: Environmental > Aquatic > Freshwater > Lake | place: Tanzania: Lake...
TTCCACCACCTATGGCTAAGGCTATTGCAAAACAAATTAAAAAATATTTAGATAATCTCTAAATACCTATTAATATAAGATGGTAAAGTAAACTTAATTTTTTCACTCTTTGTAAGTTGGTATATATTAGGTAAACCAGGGAGTGGATTGTAAATAATTTCTACTACTTTCTTATTTGCTTTTGGCGGAAACGAAATACACTGAATATCATCTCTTAAAATATTCATCCAACTAGAAATATATCTATTACCAGATTCAGTAAAAAATTCAATCTCTCTGTCTGAAGGAACAGACCAAATTTCCTTACATGATTCTTTTACAACTGTCCAAGTAATCTCTTTGTTTTGATGCTCTAATAATACTGTCATTAAAGTATTTACATATGAGTATAGATATTCTTCAATTAATCTCATTGTAAACTCAATGAAATTTAATTGTGAAAATTCATAACCAAGTAATGTTAATTCGTTCTCGGAATTTATAAAACCAAAACTAGATAGACTAATAGAAATATTACGACCATTTCCAGGATTAGGTGATCGGAGGCTACTAAGAAGTCTATCAAATTGTCTGTTTACAGGTCTATCTTTTTTTAAAATCATTCTTCGTCTTAATTCTAACAGCCCTATATAAATTTCACCAATACGGTTGTCTCTAACATAATAAGGAGATATATTTATAGCTGATTTGAAAGAATTTCCGCCTCTCTTTGCTGTAGGTTTAACTACTTTAAAACTATTATTTTTAGAATTAACAATTAGTAAATTTAAATTATCTGGATACTTTAAATCATTAATTGAGATTTTGCCAAAAAGTTCATCAGGGAAACATAAAAATGTTTGTGTTTCCGGAGTAATATCAGAGATTAGGTTTCTATTCTTTTGGTCTAAATATTGTAACCCTTGTCCTATCCCTCTTACAAATTCTGTAGTACCGATATTACCACCCTTACACTCAATTACAGCTAATACTTTACCATTATTATCGTAGATTATTTTATCAACTACTAAACCGTATTCTATTTCAACCTCACTCATAATATTATAACTACTATGATAGTTAAAATGAGTAGCTAGAAAATCTTCCACAAAGGAAGATTTATGGGATATTAACGATTTTAGAGTAGCTTCTGTCATTTTTTTTTTTTAAATATAGGAAATTGGAGCGAACCCCTAAATTTTTGGACAAAATAGGTTTAAAATTTGAGACAATATCGGATATTCCTCCAGTGTTGCTTAAATTAATTCATTTTACGATAACATTCATTAAATTAAATATTTAAATACGAATAAACTATATGAAAAATTATAATCATAGCCTCTCTTATTTTAGTGTTTACGTCAAATTCTCTCTTTGCTCAAAGACTAAAAAATAGTAGCGGCTCTACAATTGGATATATTGAAAGAGGGAGAGTTAAAAGTAGTAATGGAACTACAATTGGTTACATCGAAGATGGAAGAGTAAAAAATGGTAGCGGCTCTACAATTGGTTATTTTGATACGGATCGCATTCGAAATAGTAGTGGGACTACAATCGGATACTTTGAGGATAATCGAGTCAAGAATGCAAGTGGGTCCACAATTGGATACGTTGAAGACGGAAGAGTTAAGTCCTCTTCAGGATCTACTTTTGGCTATTTCGAGGGAGTAAGACGTGTAGAAGCAGTGCTTTATTTTTTCTTCTTTTTTTACTAGGCCTTCCAGATTATTAAAACAAGTAATACTATAATTAGTACTACGATTAACCCAAAAAGAGAAAAGCAGCCAGACTGAAGTGTATCAGTAAAACTATCCCCTTTTTTTCTCACAAATAAACCCACAATTAGACCTAATAATAACAAACCAATTAGAAACTCCATAGATGCAATTTTTTACATTTAATCCTAACTGAATTTATAAAAAATCTCAAAAATACTAAATCGATTCCCCAGGTATTTTTGTTCAAGGCTTGCCCTCCTACTGCATTTCATATTTATCGTTTTTCAAAATAAGAAGTAAGTGCTTTAAAATCTCTATCATCTAAAATAGCATCTAGGTACTTGCGCTCCTCGTCTTTTCTTTGATTTATATCCATAATTCTTTTACAAGCTGCCCATGCGTAAGCAAGATTCAAAACCTTACTTCTGGAAAACCCAATCTTGTTGCCTTTGATAACCGTGTATGCTAAGATTGAGTTGTAATTTCTATTAGTTTTTACCGAGTCAATTATTTCCTCTATTAGAGGGTGCTCTTTTGTGTTAATGCAGTTACTCAACTGGCCAAATATGGTGTTAGTGATACATAGAGCAAAGACCAGGCCTAAAAGTTTCTTTGAGTTATTGTTATTCATAGAAGGATAGTTTATAACAAAATGTGAAAGATTCTAAACTTGCTTTTTGGATTATTCTGCAAACCATACGTTTACAAGGCCGTGGTGAATTCCAACTCCCATCTTTGTAAAACGTGTATTCCACCCTTTTTCCAAAATACAATCCCTATGTCCTTTAGAGTCTATCCAACCCTTTAGTACCTCTTCTGGATCTATAGGTGTTGTTTTAGGATCATACATAAACGATATCTCATAGCCTTTAGCGTTCATACCAATAAGTTCTTTTGGTTTATCCCACATGATGGCCCAATCAGCTTCTTTATCACCTGCTGGTATACAGCCACCCCTCCATCGCTTGGACTTAGACCAGCTGTGCAGGGAACAGGCTTTGTCATCAAAGCTGTAATTCTCAAATTGGTCAATAGCATGTGTGTATGCCACATGAGAGAGGGAATCTGAGTACTTTAAAGCTGTTTTGCCATTTTTAACCCTGTAAGTATTTATCATTTCAAATAGGTCTAGGTTTTTAGAATCAGTAGATCCTATAAATCCTAGAAAAGACCAAAAAATAAAGACAAGCAAGTTCATAGGTTGTTATTTAAGGTGATAGAATAAAAAAGCCAAGGGTCTGTTTTAGTTCCGCTAAAGGATCTTACGAGTGCGCCTGCATTAGGTCTTGCTACACTTACAATAGCTCTTAGCCTCTTTTCTTTTTCAATAATACCTGCACTCGATAACTCTTTAGCGATATCTATGGTAAACGCTATGGGAGTTGTAATTCTTAAGATGCTGGTTGTTAATGTTTCTTTATAGTTTGGAAAAGCTGTAATAAGCTTGGACTCCTCAATCTTTGGAAGGTGCTTTTGTATAGTAGGGTTTTTAATAAACTCCTTCACGCTTTCAAGCTTTTCCTCTAAAACAGGGACTCTTATGTCAATTAAGAACACAGCAGGGTAAAACAGAACCCTATCCTTTGTTTTACTAATCATTTCGGCATAGATATTGCCTTGGGATACTAGCTTATCTATCCAGGCTCTATGTAAAGGGCTAGATAGCTGGTCAAGGTTTAAATAATGCTGAAATATGGCTCCTTCGAGCTTTTTACCAAAAGACCTCCCAATTGCCTTGTCTTGATAGTACTCCTCAACAGATGCTCCCGTCTCTGTTTGTTCTACGGTCATAATAGGTTGTCCATTGAATTCATAGTCGGCGATTTCTTTATCGCCAATGCTTTTACGACTATCTGGATTTAGTGTGCCATAGCCTAAATAGGGCGGAAACTTTAAAATGCTCTCATTCATAGTGTTGTTTTTTAAGATGAATAGTAATAATCCCAGGACTCTCCAACAGCAGTTATAGGTTCTGTTAGGCTCAGGATAATTTTATCTTCAATAAGAATTGGAGATTTGCCAAAGCGCTTTGTAAAAGCTATATGAAGTGCATAGTAAGACACGGCTTGGGCATGTGATCCTACAATACCAACTTTCCAAGCACTGTTATAGGTGTCAATTAGTGCTGTGTTATTCATTTTACTATAATTTTCAAGCATTTCTTGTGCAAACGCTCTATCCCCAGGTCGTTCTAACAGCATATACTGTAACTTATTTGGCATGGCGTGGTGTTTTAATGGTAATGATTGTATCATCCAAAGAGATTTTGTTTTTTTCTGCAAATCCTGGATTTGCAAGAATTACAAAGCTGAGTCCTGTAAATCCTTGTATATGATTGCCCTCGACTTGTTGGGATTTTAAAAAAAATACTCCTACTACATTGTTTGTATCGGCTTCAACGAGTATCTGTTCAATTGGAGTTTTGTAGTTCTGAAGTGTAAAACTCTGAATAGTAGGATTATCAAATAGCAGCACAAGTGGCTTTTGGAGGTCTTTTGCTGTACGATAGCACGCTGATTGAAATATTTCTATTTCAGAGGCTGCCAGCTCGACCTCAATTTTAGTTACTCTAGTCTTACGCTTGATTGTAATCTCTGCATTGTTTTTAAATGGAATTGGCAGATGTGTGGTTGGTTGATTTTTCATGTTATATTATTTAATGGTGATTAATCTTGATATATCAATTGATTGTGTTAACACACTCCCCTTTTCAAAAAGCAGGAGAACTTCTTTAAAACAAGTCTCTTTGAAGCGCCTCTCCATATATACCCATATCCTATTGTAAGTGGTATAATGAATCCATTCACGCTTTACTGGATGCCATGAGTAAGTTCTTGTAGCCCAAATACTCCATTTGGAGTCGTCAACACAAATAAGAATTGAATCTGGTTGCATACAGATTGATTTGAAATAATCTGCACCAGAAAGAGGGGTTAGGGGGAGATATTTGTTTTTGACCCATTGGCCCGCATCTTATTACCACCGTGGAGTTAAATCTCTCGGTTGGTACCCAGCAAAGGGTTCCTGATGCATTAAATACTGTTACCGCACAGGCGGCAACTATCTAAAGAACTATGCGTTCCAGAGTTTTAAGACGAATTGATTAAGGGGGATTTCCCGCTTTTTTGACTCGATTCGTCCGCATTTTCTGTCCACCGTAGCATCGGCCGCTCGGTTGGCATCCTAAAGCACTAATGCTTTAGAAACTCGGAATGCAATACAATATTAGTAAAAAATTCTTACCAAATTATTTGCAGAGGGAATTTTTCTAAAACTAAACACTTGTCTCTCGTAATGAAACTACTCCGTGCTATTTCTCGAGAGTAATAACGCCACCATCGTGACCCCAATGTAATTCACCAGGCTCAGGCATATCAAAATACTTAGTCATTAAGGACTTTCCAAACTTTTCATGTGGCGTATCCCATACTATAACAATTTTATCATCACCATTAAATGGGATATGCTCACGTCCTGAGATAAAAACAATCGCATCTTGACCATTGGCTTTCACTTTTAGTGATAAATCAACATAGTTAGCAGGGTCAGGGAATGGTATGACTGGGATATCAGACAAAAGTACCTTAGACATAGTATCTTTATTTATGTTTCTATAAATTTAATTTATAAAATTCATAATGAGACGTACACTTTCAAAATCAGAAAAAGCTGAAATAAACCAAATGCTAACAGCAGGCAAGTCTAATTTGGACATTGCTCAACTTTTAAATATTTCCCAGGCAACGGTTTATAATTATAAGTCTCGCTTGATTAAAGACGGGTTTAAATTGCCACCAGGTAAGAGAGGTAGAAAGCCAAAAAATGTGGAAGAAAACCCTTCTATCTTAACTGCTAGTAAGGTGCAATTAGTAAAACCTGCAAAGTCTTTTAACGAGTATCGTTTTATTATCAATAATGTATCGGTAAGAATCTCAGGTCAAGCAAAGGATGTATTTATTAATGCCGAGGAAATGCGCATAATTTTTTGAGAATTTTCTAGACCTTTCCACGATGAATTTTATATAAAGTACTAAAAATCAACACCTTAGTAGTTTTTTACTAAGTCGATAAAAGCTAATTGTTGATAAAATGGCCTTGTTTAGGCAATTGCTAAACACTAATTTCACAAGAAATAGCTGATCTAATGAAAAAGGGATCAGGACCACAAAATGCTAATATTATTAGTATTTTGTGGAAATCTCATTATAAAAATCAACCCCTAAGGGTTTCTTAGTTAATATGGCTAACCCTAAACTACAATTTTCTGGACATGAGTCATTCGTGTGTAAGCATTTGTGGCTAAAAAAAGGCTATGACTATTTAAAGGATAGTAAAAACTTCAACAGTGAAAGTTCAGTTGTTGAATTAGGTGTTGGAAAGAACATGGTAAACTCCATTTCATTCTGGCTTAAATCATTTGGATTAATAGATGAAAAAAATAAGCCCAATGAATTCGCTAACTATATTTTTAGTAAAAGGGCCGGAGTCGACCAGTATATAGAAAATCTAGGCACAGTTTGGCTATTACATTATAAGCTTGTTGGAACTAATAAAGCTTCTATTTATAACTTGTTTTTTAATCAATTTCGCAAGGGAAGAACAGATTTCACTAAAGAACAATTTCTTTCTTTTATAAAAAGAATTTTAGATGCCGAAAAGCTTAAAGGATTTAATGCGAATACAATTTCTTCAGATATAAGCGTCTTTTTAAGATCCTATTTAAAGCCACAGTATAAAGAATCTAAAATTGATATTGAAGAAGACTTTTCGTCATTAATGATTGATTTAGATCTAATAAGCTCATACAAAGCAGAAAACTCAGAAGGTAAACTTGTAGATTGGTACCATATCGAAAATAAAATACAAGTTGATCTTCCTCCGCAAATTGTACTTTATTCAATTCTTGATAATCAGCACTACGGCAAATCTATATCATTTACAGAATTATTATCTGGATATGATTCCCCAGGATCCATTTTTGCTTTAAATGAAGATGGGCTAGTTTCAAAAATTGAACAATTTTCAAAAAAGTATAAAGGTGTAGTTTTTACAGAATCAGCAGGAGTAAGGGAATTACAATTTAAGAGGGCAATAGATAAATACGATGTATTAAATGACTACTACAAGGAATAAATTTTCGCTTTCAACAAATATTCTTCGGGATAAGAATATAAAAATTGATTACGTATCAACCAGAAACGCAAACAATGCCCTTGCGTCAATTCTTGGAGAATATAAGCGCGGTGTGAGGTCTTATGTAATCATTGGTGCGTATGGTACAGGTAAGTCTTCATTTTTGGTTGCACTAAGGCAGACACTATCAAAAGAAACAAATCACTTTTCTGAACACGATGCGAGTTTAAGAAAACTTCCAGAGTTTGAGTTTATAGATGTTGTAGGTGAGTATAGCTCACTGGAAGAAAATCTTTCCGAATTACTTTCCTTAGATGGCAAAAAGACTGCTCAATCAATTATTAGGGAGTTAGAAAAAAAACGAAAACTTCTTCAAAAAAAGGGGAAAGGTCTAGTATTAGTAATTGATGAATTCGGTAAATTCTTAGAGTATGCAGCCAAAAATTCACCTGAATCAGAGCTTTATCTGATTCAGCAAATTGCGGAGTGGGTCAATAATCCTGATAATGATTGCCTTCTAGTATGCACCCTTCATCAAGACTTTTCAACATATTCCTTACAGCTTACGCGTAATCAGCGACTGGAGTGGGATAAGGTTAAAGGGCGGTTAAAGGAGTTACCGTTTAATGAACCGGTAGAACAGCTACTCTTGTTGGCCGCTAATCGTATTGAGAAAAAATATTCAACACTTAAGCCAGAAAAAAATTTTGACAAACTATTTTCTCTAATAGAGTCTGCTAAGGCTTTTCCTTTTAAAAATTACTTTGATAAAGAAGTTGCAAAAAAATTATATCCTTTTGATATTCTTTCTGCAGCTCTACTAACCCTTTCCTTGCAGAAATATGGGCAAAATGAGCGAAGTCTTTTTTCTTTTATTGAATCAAATGCCTCATTAGCATTAGGAGGGTTTGAGTCATCAAAGAAACCATATTATTCAATATCTTCTGTTTATGATTACCTTTTAAATGAATACTATACTTATATAACTTCAAAATATAATCCTCACTTTAATCAATGGTCTAGCATCAGAAGAGCGATTGAAAAAATTGATGGTGCATTTGAATCATCAAAAGACCAGCTTTCAGCTGAAGAGTTGATAAAAGCTATTGGGTTGATAAATATTTTTGCTAGTACATCAGCGAAGCTTGAACCTAATTTTTATTTTATTTATGGGCAATTGGCTTTGGGAATTGAAAATTCTGCTTTAATAATTGAATTGTTAGAGAAGAAAAAGGTCATTAGATATGTTAAGCATAGTGTTAAATATATCTTATCAGAAGGTACAGATGTTGACATTGAATTAGCAATTGATGATGCGGGCCGTATTGTTGAAAAGGTTTCGAATGTAGTTCAGCAATTATCTCAAATATTCGAGTTTCCATTTATATCTGCAAAGTCTAATGTTTATAAAAGTGGTACACCGAGGTATTTTCAATTTAAACTAACAGAGTCTCCAATTCAAGCAATACCAGAGGGAGAAATTGATGGTTTTATTAATCTCGTATTTGCCGAAGGTGAAAGTGCTCAAGAAGAAATTCGTAAACACTCTAAAAATTGCACTGAAGCAATATTGTTCGGGCTTTATAAAAATACTGCTGAAATCAAAAACATTCTCTTTGAAATTCAAAAAATAAATAAGGCTAAAGAGATTAATGCTGAAGATAAGATTGCTGTTAGAGAATTAAATTCAATTCAAGGTCATTACATTAAGTTGCTAAATCACCGGGTGCTAAATAATATATATTCAGACTCTGGTAATATAGTTTGGTATTCAATGGGGGCTGAATTAACAATACCAAGTCGTCAGAAGTTTAATAATGTATTATCTGTTATTTCTGGGCAAGTATACCATCAGACACCTTGCTTTAGAAATGAAATGGTTAATAGAACTAAAGTGTCTAGTCAAATAGCGTTTGCTAGGCGTAAGTTATTGGATCGGTTAGTAAATAATTTGGATGAAAAGAACATTGGATTTTTAGACAATGAATTTCCACCCGAAAAGAGTATTTATCTCTCCCTCCTTCTTAATACAGGTATACATAGAGTTTCGGGTAATTCTGGAAGATTGTCTAGACCTTCTGAAGCAAGTTTTTTACCACTTTGGGAGGCTGGTGTTAAATTTCTTGACACTACTAAAAATAAAGAGCGAAAACTCACAGAGCTTATTGAAATCTTGTCTATAAAACCTTTTAAATTAAAAGAGGGCTTTATAGACTTTTGGTTGCCAATCTTCTTGCTTGCAAATAGTCATGAGTATGCGCTTTATGAAAGCGGAATTTATATACCAGAAATCAATACAGATGTTCTTGAGCTAATTAATAAACGACCTTCCCTATTCACAATTAAAGCATTTGATGTAGCTGGAGTAAAACTTGATTTATTTAAAAAGTATAGAGCTTTCCTGAATCAAAGCGTTGAAAAGTCTGTTACTAGCAGTAGCTTCATTGAAACTATAAAGCCTTTTCTCGTTTTTTATAAAGACTTACCTGAATTTACAAAGAAGACTCAGCGTTGGCTTGGAGTGGAATCTATAGCTATTCGAAATGTTATCTCAAATGCGAAGGATCCAGAAAAAACATTTTTTGAGGGATTTCCGACTGCCTTAGGATTTAGCAATCAGGATTTTGTTGACAACTCAAAGGCGGTGGGTGAATTTATTACTAGGCTAAAAAGCAGTATTAAAGAACTTCAAGGGTGTCATGATAACTTAGTAAATCATTTTGAAAATTATTTTATCTTAGAAGTCTTAGGGTATGATTCTGCCTTTCCAGACTATAAAAGTGCAATAGCAATTCGATATCAGAATCTTAAAGTGCATTTATTACTGCCAGCGCAGAAAACGTTTAGCTCTCGTTTATTGTCTGAGCTTGATGATAGAAAAGCCTGGCTAAGTTCTATAGCACAAACTCTCATTGGTAAGCCTTTAAATACTGTATTAGATGATGATCTTGATCTACTATATCAGAAATTGAAAGATACTATTCATGAATTAGATAATTTGTGCGATTTAAGTGAAAACCCTGATATTGCTAACGCAGAAGATATATTTAGGCTGGAGCTTACTTCTATTAAAAATGGGTTAAGCAAGAAAAATCTTTTAATTCCAAAGTCTAAAGCGAGCTTGTTTAATAAAAAAGTTTCTAATATTAAAAGTACCTTAGGTCACGACAATCATGAGAATTTAATTATTATTACAAAACTGCTTCAAGAGCTACTAAACAATGGCGAATAAGGTTAGACATTTATTGGGTATTTCAGGAGGGAAGGATAGCGCAGCTCTTGCAATATACCTAAGGGATAAGTATCCTTCACTTGATATTGAGTATTATACATGTGATACAGGTAAAGAATTAGATGAGACATATGAACTGATTGATAAGCTAGAGGTTTATTTGGGAAAAAAAATAACTCTCTTGAAAGCTGCTGAAAAAAGTAGCCAAGATCCATTTGATCACTTTTATAATGTTTTTGGAGGTTATTTACCCTCTTCGAGTTCGCGTTGGTGTACAAAAAAGCTTAAGCTTGATCCTTTTGAGCAGTTTGTTGGTACTGATCAAGTAATTTCATATGTGGGTATTAGAGGCGATGAAGATCGGGAAGGATATATTTCGAGAAAATCAAATATTCAATCAATTTTTCCTTTCAGAAAGAATATTTGGAGTGAGGATGTAATATCAAAAGCGCTAAGAAATGAAAATATACCAGCACTTTTAGAAATTTATAGCTTTATACTCGGCTCATCTGGAGATAAAAGAACAATTGAAATCCTAGAGCAAAAAATTTCCCCCAAAAATACGATTCAACAAAAGTTAAATCTTTTGCTTGACCGCGGGATTAAAGAGTTTAATGCTGTAGTATTTGAGTTTCTTAAGACCACTACCTACCCATTATCAAAAGAGCAGACTTTCCCACTTATAGACAATGAAGATATATTAGTTCGTGAAGATATCTTCAATTTATTACGTAATAGTGGTGTAGGAGTTCCGGCATACTATGAAAAAATAGAGTTTGACGTCAACGGCAAAAAAGGAGAATATGCTCGTTCTCGTTCAGGTTGTTACTTTTGTTTTTTTCAGCAAAAAATTGAGTGGGTATGGCTTTTAGAACAGCATCCAGATTTATTTGAAAAGGCTATGCAGTACGAGAATGCAAAAGAAGGTTTTACTTGGACACAACACGAAAGTTTGGAGGAAATGAGAAAGCCAGAGAGGGTGCAGGCTATTAAAGAAGACTATCTCAAACGTAATAAATCTAAACCAAAAAGCGCTTATCTTTTAGATGTTCTGGATGATTCAGAAACTGAAGGTTGTGCTAGTTGCTTTATTTAATTAAAAATGAGTAAATTTTTTAAATTATTAGATCAAAAATACTGCGTGACTGATTACGCAAAAAACACACAATCGTTTTCAAAAATTATTAGTGGAGTATATTTATGGTATCCAGCAATTGATTTGAAGTATAAAAAGCGTGACATAGTTTCTACGTTTAAGTTCTTTTATGAAAATGATTATCTAAAATATTCGACTCTAAACGAAATACTTGTTGAAGATAATATCAAGAAAACAAGATCGATTTTTCTTAATACGCAGGTCGAAAATCCAACAAAGGGAAATTCTTCTGACCTTTTCAACTCTAAAGATGAACTTTTTACGGGAGCGGTAGCCGATCTATTTCTTTCATTTTCAACTTTGAACAGGCCAATTTACATCGGGAAAAGTAGTCCCAAAAATATGGAAAGTGATAGAGACTTATCTGATCGAATAAAAGAACATTTGAAATTAAAAAGTGATTTTGGTCGGGCTATTAAAAATATTAATGAAGATTTTGAATTAAGGGACCTGATTGTTAAAGCAATTGACATAGGGAAAATAGAGGAAGATTTCTTCGATCTTAATTTTAATAAAAATAAAGAAGATTTTTCAGCTTTAGTTGAAAGTCACCTAATACGAATTTTAAAGCCATCTTTTAACATCAAATATTAATTTATGCTTAAATCTAAATTTAGCGGGAACGCAGACAATATATTATTATCAAGTGAGTATGAATTTACTTTTAATGATTACGATTGGATAAATAAGGATTCAGATCAAAAATTTGTATTGCATTCATTACTTATTACTAGTTCGTTTGCTAGATTGCAAGAAGATTTAAAAATATTTTCTGATATACAGGGGTATAAAGACTTAGGTTTTGATTTACTAGTTCAAAGAGAGATTGATGAGCAAAGAGTCGAAAATGAAATTTATCACAATTTTTTAGCAGTAAGGGGAAAGCTACATTTTTTTCCACCATTAACTGTTGCGCTAATCCCAGTAAACTATAGTGGAGTTAAAAATGAATCTATTGAGTCAAAAATAGAATTCATTCCAACTACTCAAGATAGGTATGGAGAGGTTAAATTTATAGTAGGCGAAAATTATATAACTGAAAGGTTTCTTTGGGAGGATCCAACCGATCAAATCCAACAAGATTTTAAAAATTCAAAGCCAAATTTCCCTTTTTTGAAACATAAACATGGGACCCTTCGATGGGACAAAAATGTATTTAATGCAGTAATTATCGATGGGCAACATCGATATAAATCTTTAGGAACATATTTAAAGCATGCTCAACTTGATCAAAGCACATGTCAGGTCCCTCTTAATATTTTGACACTTATACCAAAGCAAGGACATTCAATACTTAAGTCTGATCTAGTTAAAGTTGCGCGTGAATTATTTATTGATATTAATAAAAATGCAGAAAAAGTATCAGAGTCTAGACAAATATTGCTAGATGACCGAGACTTGCGAATGTTTTTATCCCGTAGTGTAATAAGACAATTCAATCGAGTACAAGTTGAAAACTTTTATTTATGGGAGAAGAGTAAAGACGGGATTAATTACCTTAAAGATGGGATACCTCAGGAAGTTGTCAGCTGGAATTTAGAGCTAGATATAAATGACAAGGAAAATGAGAAAAAATTTGCAATAAATCAAATTACTTCAACTACTTTATTATATCGAATAATTCGTGAATTTATTTTATTGCCTGAAGATAAAAATGAAACAATTTACAATGCGCTGTATCGAGTGTTTAATTTAAATAGATATGCTCCGCCAACCCCAGAAGACGAAAAAATATTCTCGAAAATAAAAGAAAAAAAGCAACGATATGATGAAGAAAAGAAGGAAATAGAGGATGATTGCGAGAAAAAAAGACAAGATCATAAAGAAATATATCCCAATTCTGATGAAAATCCTTTTGATGATGATGTTTTTAAGCGCAAACTTCAAATTTTGTCTAGTAAAGCTTTGGATTTTGATAAAGATGTAAACGACTGGTTAAAAAATTGGTTTTTTACTGATTCGCATTACGGAAAATTTCTTGTGCGGTTTTATACGGCTTTTAAACCTTATCATAGTGTAGTTGAAAAAATAGAGCCTTTTTTTAAAAAAGATGTAATAGATGACTCAATGGACATAGTCAATTTTTTAATTGACCCTGTGCCTGGTGTTGGTTTAATAGAGAGTCAAAAGCGAATTCTTGAAAAAAATAGAACTAAATTTCGAAATCTTTGGAATGATCTTGAGGAATTAAAAAAACGAGATGCAGACACCCGAAAAATTATTTTCCAAAAATCAATATTAAGCGATTTAGACCATCTATTTAAGTTTCTTGAGGAAATTGATCCATCGGCCTCATTTGATCGCCGAATTAATAAATATATTAAATGCCTGAATGATCTTTATATTCAAAATGTTTTTCATCGTCGTGATCTTTCTATTAAATATTCTAATAATCTTTTTTTATCAAAAGTATCTGAACAAGAGTATGAATTGAGTGAAGTAAAGATTTGGGATGGTGTTTGGAATGATGTACAAGGTAATATTATGTATAAAGATTCTGATGCTCCCAAAATCGGTCACTTAATTTTAATCCTGGCTACTGCTTTATATTCTGATTTGAAGTTTAAAGATTTAAAAGAAACACAGTTGATAGTATCCATAGAGAAAGTTCGTGATTGTTATAGAACTTTCTATTTAAACAAAGCCAAACTCGATAAAGGTTATAGTAATCAAAATGAAGTTTGGAAAAAACTGTTTAAAGCAAAGACAGCAAAACAAGACCTAAGCACTGAATGCGAAGGTATCATTGAAAAAATCTTCAATAAGATTCAGGCGAAAAAGTGATTTATTGTATAGTTTTAAATTTTAGTCATAAAGAAGTTTTAAAATGATCTAGTACATCCCCATCACCCCTTCCATATCCTTTTTCACCTTATTATTTACAATCTTGGCATAGATCATGAGGTTCTTCATCCCGCTATGGCCAATCATCTTGCCCACTGTTTCTAGGGGTACTCCATTAGACAGTGTAACCGTGGTAGCAAAAGTGTGACGGGCTAGGTGCATGAATATGTTTTTTTCAAGGCCTGCTAGACGGGCAATTTCTTTTAAGGCCAAGTTCAGCTTTTGATTACTAGGCACTCGCCACGTAAAATCACGGCAATCAACGGTGGGAGAGTACTTCAATAAAATACGTTCCGCAACAGGGAGAAGCGGAATATAGCTTAGGATGCCGGTTTTGTTTCGGTACTTCTCAATATGCTTACTGCCATCGGGATCTATAATAATGTGATGCGATTTCAGGGAAGCAATATCACTGTAGGCGAGACCGGTGAAACAGGCAAATAGAAATATATCTCTATTTCTCTCCATG
>Ga0194118_10004810_pt1 | contig 14515 bp, 17 predicted proteins | sample TA2MahsurfametaG_2_FD_148662 | JGI IMG/M metagenome (GOLD analysis project Ga0194118, IMG submission 148662) | Freshwater microbial communities from Lake Tanganyika, Tanzania - TA2015013 Mahale N5 surface | ecosystem: Environmental > Aquatic > Freshwater > Lake | place: Tanzania: Lake...
CCCCAAAACCCCAAAACCCCATATTTAATTTAATAAATTGAAATTATGATAATTAAATTAAGAGATACAGATAAAAAAAGAAGGAATGATAATTACTTTACTAAAAAACATAAAATAATCAGTTTGTCTTAACCGGGGATCGTTGGACATCCATCACGTTCACTCTTTACAGCAAAGCAGACAGACACCCTTGAGCTTCCAGTTCATGACTGGGGTTACACCCTATGACAGCTTGAGCTGACCTGCGGGTGCTTCAGCCTTCAGGTAGGCTCTGAAGATCAAGTACCTATCGTTACGTTTGGGATACTTGTAGACTGGCGTGTAGTAGTACTGATTTGCTTTGTTGCCAGTGTCACCCTTCTTTTTCTGTGCCTCGAGCACCTCCTTGCTGGTGGACTCGGCTGAGACGTGAATGATGGGGAAGGGGAAGAAGAGATCCTTTGAGGTCTGCTCTTCGAATCTCTTGTCGGTCTTGTTCCACTGGGAACCTTCAAGGTAGAGACCGTGGATGAGGACACCCTCGTCAACTGACTTAATTTGCTTGCCCTCGATGCGGCCGTCATCGCCTGCGATGATGTCCTTAGTTACCTCAGTCTTGTAGTCGACCTCGTCAAGAGACCATTAGTCGGCACGGTGCTGGCGAGTCACCTCCTGCTTCATGGAGGTAAGGAAACCTTGAGGGTTGAAGAAGCCTGTCAACCAGAAGGATGGTGGGCGCTCGCGGTTGGGTGAGGTCAGCCAGTTGTTCAGCTGGTAGTGACGGTCGATGAGACCTTTGAGCCAGCCAGCAAGTGACATAGTCAACCAAGAAATTTCAACACCGGTAGGGTCGAACTGGAACTTCTTGGGAACACGGAAGTCGCTGACTGCGTTGATGCAGTCGACGAGCTCGGCTGTCATGATGATTTGACCGTCGATGGCGAGAACCATATCTTGCATAGTTGTGCGCACAATGTCTAACACTCTCTGCAGACGCTGGATTTCCTGGAAGAGGAATACGTTCAAAGGAATATTCTTGCCGACATCGGTAAGACCTCTGGGTCCCTTCAGTGTCTTCAATTTCTCGTCAACTTCAATCTCGACGAAGTCAGCAGGCAGCATCTTGATAAGCTCAGTCTGCAGCTTGTCTTTGACCTCGTCTTCAAGGGAACGACCACTGGCAGATGATGACTCCTTGGGCATGGTCTCAACCAAAACGTTAATCATCTCGTTGGACTCCTTAAGACGGTAAGTCAGATCGGCGTTGGAGTTAAGACCGAAGATGAGTGGGTTGTCTTTCTCGGGCAGAGTGTTAATGTGCTCGAGGTACTTGCTGTGCTCGGTGTAGTCTGGAATCTGGTAGTTGTACTCGGTAATCAGAGTGTTGAAAGAGTACTTTTCTCTAAACACTTCTTCGGTGATCCACAGAGCGCCGTAAGCCTGGAACATTTCACGATCAAGATCGTCTGTAATTCTGCCGCCATACTACACATCGCAAGTCATGTACTGCATAGCCTTGAACGAAAGGGCTGATCCAGTGGCAGCAGTCTGGGTCATGTGCTTTTCAACGTAGAGCAGGGAGGCCTCAAGATCCGAATTGTTGAATTCGTAGGGGATACAGAAACCAAGAGGACCGAACTTTCTGCGCTCTTGGACAATAGAGTGCATGAAGCACATCATAAAGACCATAGCGCGCCATTTCTCGTAGGGCTCCACCTTTTCGAGGAAGTCTTAGTTAATGACAGTAGAGAAAGTACGGGCGATACCGGCTTATAGACCCTTTGGAGGCTCAGTAGTGACCTTGATGGCCATCTAGAGAAGACCAAGTGGGAATGTAGGGTCGGCCTGGCAAGTGATCCAGAGACGGAAATCTTCGTGGACTTCCTTGTTCTTGGGGTTCAGGACCTCTTCCATCTTTCCCATGAACTCGAGGGACAAGTGGCAGTTGTTCAGGATAAGCCACCTGCCATCACGGAAACCGGCGTTGACGATAGCGTGCTCGGCAGGCTTTTCCTGCTCTTCTCCCATTGAGACTTTGTTTGTGGGGAATTGCTTTTTCTTCTTGGCAAACTCGTCGATGTTGTTAGTTGGATCAGCACCAGCAGAAAGCAGGTACAGCACTGGCTTGTTAGGGAGCGACTCTTCCCAGATTTCAACAATTTGATCGGTGACTGGTTGGGTGAAGTATTCACCAAGAGTCTTTTTAATGTACTGGTTGCAGGCAAGTACAGTTCTGTCCTCTCTCACTGATCTGATGAGACACATGTGGAAGAAGTTACCGAGGTCTTTGTCGGCGGTGATTCTGTCCTGGAGGTCAGGTATGTCCGTGTTTTCAGGCTCGTTCTCGTCGAGGAATTTCTTCCATTCCTTCTCGAGGCGGCCAATCTTTTCGGGCAAGTCCTTGAAGAAGTACAAGTGGTCGTTACCAAACTTGTGCTTAGAGAGGGCAACAATATTGAGCCAAACTTTCTGGTCCATCCAGTTGTATTTCTTGTTGCGGTCATCAATACCAGCGCCAGCCTTAAGGAAAGTACTGACGTCAGCACTTGTGAGGATGCCAGCCTTGATCTGAATCTTGAAAGTCATCATCAACTTAAATGTGACCTTGTCTCGCTCGAAAAGTCCTCTGTTTATGTATCTATACACCTTGCGAGTAAGTGCCTAAATGATATTTTGAACACGGTCCTTGACAAGTTGGGCCTTTTGAGAGTTTGAAATGGCGTAGTAGAAGAGGCCAAGGAACTAGGGAAGTGACGTATTGTACATCCAGTTGATCTATATCATCTCCACTATGCAGAAGTAGAGAACGGAGCCACGAGCAGCGACGGGTCTGAACTACTCACGCTTCTCACCAATTTCTGCGGTCTTTTCACGCGCCTCTGTAAGTTTCTCATTAACTTCACGTGACTTCAGCTTAATGTTAGCGAGCACATCAATAAGTTCAACGTCATCAAGGAGAGAGCCCTAAGCGTTGGCCAATCTCTCGAGTAAAGAGTTCTCGAGATCAGTCAGCACCTTCGTGTTGGCAGTGACATCCTCCTGGAGTTGGGTAAGAGTCTCCTCAAGCGACTTTTGCTCGAAAGAGATCAGACGACCCAACAGCTGTTGCTCAAGACCACCCTGAGTGACAGTGAAGTCGATGATGGTGGTCTTGGCAGCAAGCTCGGGGGAGAAATGGGGATTGGCAAGACGAGAAGTCATGTACAGATTGAACTTATCATCAAAGTCGAGTGGCTCACCACCACCGAGAATGAGAGTCTTTTTCTTTCCGCCCTTAATGGTATACTGCTTCTCAAGGATGGGGTCAAGAAGAGGGTCGACCTCGTTTTCGATTGACTCGATGAGGACGGGGTATCCGTTTTCGAGTGGCATCTTGAGGGTTTCTCTGAGGTTTGGTACGTTTAAGGTAATCACGGTATCAAACTGCTTCATGAGAGGCTCACGCTCCTTAATCCAGGTGAGACCCTAGCCTTAGGGATCAATCATAAGAGGGTAGCGAGACGATCTGGTGACCATGATACCGTTCTGGATTGAAAGTTCATCAGAAGGCAGCTTCTGCAGAGCCCACTCACCGATGGTGACCTGGTCGACCAAGAATTCAGTGATGTTAAAGTCATCAGTCAATGGGATATTTCTGTCCTTGAGGTCGTTGGTGAAGTAGTGATCAGCAAGCTAAGATCTGAATTCAGCATTGAAGGGACCGCAGTAGGAGACGAAGGCACAGGCTTTAGCGACATTACCGACGAGTCTCTGCTTAGTGGCTTTGAACTCGTTGGATGTCTGAATCCAACGGATCTTGTTGTCGGCAAGAGAGTTGATGAGCTTGTTGGCCTGGTCCATCTTTCTCTTCGTCTTCATAGCTTTGTCCATGAGAGCGTCACGGGCAGCAATCTGAGAGTCGAACTTAGCCTTCAGTTCAGCCTTGAGACGATTGACCTCTGAAAGTTCGGCCTCTGCGGCAGCGAGTTTCTCCTCTGCCTCTTAGAGCTCTGCAGAACGGATCTGTAAGAGTCTTAGCTTAGGCTTGACAATCTTGGAGGCCTTATAGTAGTCAGACATAGCCTAGGCCCAAGTGCAAAGACCTCTGAGAGCGGCAGAAGCTTTGGCAGCGTTCTCAGGAGTGAAGAGCTTCTCACCGTCCTTGCCATCCTTGGGCGGAGTCTTGACAGTGAGATACGGCTCGAGCAGCTCGATGGTCTCCTCATTGATGTTGTCCTTCTCATTGTCTGAGAAGTCGATGAGTTGTTTTAGGAGGGGACCTTGGAGCTTTCTGGAGGTGTGATCATCGTAGGAGTCCTGGATGAATGGAGTCACAGCCTTAATCATGTTGTAGTCTCTGGGTCCAACCGGGTTTAATGAGTCCTGGAACAAAATGTTCACAGTGTCGAAAATAAGACGAGTGGTGTCAGTTGCGTTACGAGTACCCTTCAATTCGACGATATCAGCTGGCTTGATTGATGCAACGGCTTCCTTGGCCTTTTCAAGAGCAGGCATAGCAGCTGCGAGTTCTTTATCAGCCTGCTCCTTTTCGATAGTGATGACGTTCTTCTGCGCGATACAGGCATCAGTGACAGCGGCGACTTCAGACGCTTTGATGTCGGCTTTCTTGTTTTCGATTTCAAGTTCTGAAAGAAGGGCGGCAGTTTGGTCGGCAGCAACTTTTAGAGTTGCGTCTTCCTTCTTTAGGGCAATCTTGAGCTCGTCAATTCCACGAGTAGCTTCGGCGAGCTTCTCGAGACCGTTGTTGATGTTCTGTTCTTCAACATCGATGCCTTTGTACTTCTTGACGTAAACATCCTGGTACATGGCGATGAAGGAAAGGTAAGACTTGGGGGTCACATAAACGTAACGACGCATCTGCTGGTAGTAGATACCGCAGACTTCTGTTACAAGCTGGTGGACCTTGCCCATGTGAATGATGAGTTGATCCTTGACGGACTGTGGGTTGTCAATCTTGAAGGAGTTAAGGAACTTATCAGACACAGAGATGAGCGCCTCCTCGGGCCAGGGCAGGAACCAGTCGATGTTGCACTGGGAGAAGAGCGAGGGGAACTTCTGGGCACGAGTTCTGAACTTAGTACCAACAGGGGAGAAGCAAAGCACTGTGTGCAAGTTGTCCTTGACTCTGTTGATAAAGTACTGCCACAAAAGCATGGTTGAAGGATCCTCACCCTTGGTACCTGCTTCCTTCATGTACACATTCTTTTGTTGCAAGGGGATCAAGTCTCTGTCCTCCTTAACAAAGAGGCCGGGAATTTCACCGGTTGCCAACATAGAGTTGACAGCTTCGAGGAAGGTCTCATACTTAATTTCAGCATCGGTCAAAATGAAGGTGACAGCACCACCGGCGGGACCAGCGATGTTGTACAACTCCTTGACATTCTCTTTAAAGTGTGTGTCGCCGTATGACTTGTTTAGAGTGATCTGGAAGAAGGTCTGTCTGCAGACAAACGAAGCCAACTTGGTTAGCGACTGCTTACCAGAACCACCGACACCGACTAGGAGGGCATTGCCACCAGCAGTGTTGATAATGCGGGCAATCTTGAGCAAGTGGTAAAGAGCATCGTCGAAAATGACAAGAGACATCTTTTTTGCGGGGAACTTCTCGTTGTAGGCATCGAGCTTCGTGTTAGCGAGCTTGCGGATAGTCTCGAGGTCAGGGCAGGCCTCATATACGAAGGGAGCGATGGAAACCAACTCACCGTACTCGTCATAGATGTCCTTGCGCTGGAAGTCGGCGAATAGCATGCTGGTCATCAACTAGTCATCGTCGAAGCCAAGTGACTCTCTGAACTTCTCTTTGGTGGTGCGGTTAAGAATTTCAGAGAAAACTTTCTTGTCCACGTTGTTCGTTAGCTTGTCCATGAAGGTACGCTCGCACTCGTGGCGCCACAGTCCAATTAAGAACAGTTGTGGCGAGATTTTTTCCTTGAGATTAGAGACGTTCTGGATGACCTTGAACTCGTGCTGTTGGGCAACCTTACAGATACCAGCGAAGACACGCGCCAGCTCACGAATGTTGAACAGGTAGTGGAACTTGGCCGGAGTAGGCAGGAGCTTCTTGCCGACAGTTTCCCAAACAACGATGGTGGCGTCGATGAGCAAAGTCTTCATGTTTATGACGTCCTAAGTGTATCTGGGCGCCTTGATCAGTGCACCGAGCACTGAACCGTAGATGTCTCCGACGGATTTGTTGCTGGGCGGGGTCATGTTTAGCGAGAAGAACTGTCTCTTAAGACGGTTAGGGATGTCGTTACGACCACCACCTGGGTGATTCATGGCACCGAGGAACTACAGATTGTCGATGTTCTTCAACCAGCCTCTGTTGTCCTTTTCCAAGAAATAGAAGCCCTTTTGGTCGATGAGCTGGCGGGTGATTTCGAGAGTAATTTGATCACCCCATGCATTAACGAATGGCATGCTCAAGTCGTCAAGGAACACAGTCATCTGTTTGCCGTTTGGTGGGACGTAGATACGAGCTTGCTTACGCTCGACCTCTGACTCGATTGAGTCCTGGAAGTTTCTGGGCTCAGTTGCGCTCGAAAAGTTAATTCTCTTGAAGAGCATAACGTTTGCATCGAACTTGTTGGCGTACATAATGCACACTGAGGTCTTGGCAGTACCGGAGCCACCGACAAGCAGAGTGTTTCTTAAGCCGTTCTCGTGACGACCCTTGTGGCGTACGACGGGCAGGTCGCCAATCTTGCTCATGATGAATTCGGCTCGTTGCGAGTCGCTGGTTGGAATGAGCAGTTGGGAGAAGACGAGTCTCTTGGGAGGAGTCCACTCTGGGACTTCCCAAAGCTTCCAGCTCTTGGTCTCGTAGCTGACACAATAGTCGAAGACGGTTTCCTTTTCAGTCTGAGCGCGGGCAGCAGTGATGGGGGGGAGAGGAGCACCTGACTTTTCAAGGATTTCCTTATGGAACTTAGCACGGTCGTCGACTTCAAAGAGACCACCGAAAGCCCATGCCATACAATAAATGAAGTACAGCTCAAACGTCTTCTTATCAACAGTTTCTTGATTGTTGTAATGGGGTTGGAGGACGGCCTGGAGCAAGCTCAAGAACTGGGTCACCAGAATGATCATTGGGCAAGGCATCATGAAGTTGTAGCTCTTCTTTAGTGCTATTTCGAGGTTGGGCTTCTCGATGTACTTAGCTACGAAGGCGTTGATCCAGTCGGTTTCTTCGGGACTGGCGAAGGTCTTGGTCTCCTGTCTGTCCTTGCACCAGGTGTCAAAGAGGGGCTCCCAGCTAAGATCCGGAGGTGAGATGTAAATAATACCGCAGCGCGACACAGTAGCAGGGGAGGCGTTATCCAAGTTCTCAACTTCAAAAGTCATCTTACAGTTGTCAATCATAGGAATGCGCTCAGCGTTGGCAAGCGTCAATATCTTGTTGTCGTCAAGCACAGTGTTGAGGTTCTCAATCCAAATAGCATCGACAGGACCATCGCAGCAAATCCAGCTGATATGCTTATTTCCTCTGTTATTTGAGCGCTTCCAGATTTCGGAGTAAACACCGGGAATCCATTCCTAGGAAATTGTGTTCATGACACCGTACATTTCCTAACCCTTAATGGCCTTGGGGTTCATTCTCGTGATCTTGATTTGGGTGTCAATCGTGGACCAGGCCTCAGTCAGAACATTCATTACAGTTGTCTTACCGCAGCCAGCTGCACCGACCAACATGAATCCGTGACGCACAAGGGAAGTCTCGTAAAGTTGGATGATCTTTATGAACCACTTAGGTTCATTCTTTAAGTTCAGTTTGCCAAGGTGCGACTTAACAGCGGCCTCAATATCCTTGTAAGTCTTGGTGGGAATACTGGTCTATTTAGGGAAAATATCCTTGATCAAGGAAGCGAACAGGGGCTGATCCTGTGAAACGAACTTGGATAGATTCATATCACGAAGGGTACGGGCCATAATCATTTCCTCATCAGTGCCTGGTGGCTCGGCTCTCTTGGAATTACCAGCGGTACGGAGCACAGACAGAATGTTTCTAAGACCAAAGTCGTAGTGACGCTGCTTCGATAGCTGTTCTTCGCAAAGCTTGTAGAGCACATTGAACTTTACGGACAGAGGCTTGTTCTTGTCATAGCCGACAGAGGCAAGCTTGACCATCATAATGGTGGGTCTGTTGGGCAACATCATTGTCACACCACGGAACAGTACCTTTAGGTTCTCAGGCAGCTCCTGACGACCGGCATAACCAGGGTTCATGGTAATGAAGTAAGCACAAGCATGAATAAGTCTGATCTTAGAGGGCTCGTTGGGGAACCAAAACATGTTCAGTTTCTGTTTCTTAGCCTGAGTGATTGACTCGACCTGAGCAGCAACGACAGATAGGGTCGGCAGAGAAATACGGTTGAATTCGTCGAAGCAACCCCAGAGACCTGACTGGCAAACACCCTTGAAGATCTTAGCCATATCTCTGAACTTGTGTTCATCAGAGCAGTTAGTGACGACGACGAAAATACCAAGGGTACGACCTAAATCCTTGACGGTTTCAGTCTTACCCGTACCGGCGGGACCAGCTGGGGCACCACCGTACATCATACCGAGGGCTTGGGACAGAGTGACGTAACATCTGTCTGTGAGAGCCGTAATGCAGAGACGCTCCTTAGCTCCGAGGAACTCGTAGGAGTAAATGAATTCAACATCAGTGACAGAAACTGCGACAGTGGCCTCTTCAACTTTCCAATAGCAGCGAGTGTTCTTTAACCAGTCGAAGTCGTTCTCGTCTTTGAGTTTATCAGACTTGACGAGTTGAATAATTTCGTCAAACTTGTCTCTCTGGTAGACCTAAATCGTTACGAGGGTCTCTATCTTAGTACGAATCAGCTTCGACTTAATCGATTCATCAAGGCACATTGCTGTTAATTCCTTCATGATATTGTCGTTGTCCTTCTTCTTTTTATCGAGATCAGTCTGCTTTTCGGTCTTCTTGCCCTTTGAGAGGGCCTCTTGGAGACGGGAAGTCCAGAGGAACTGAATGCCGAGCAGCGCGACCTGAGACTGGTAGTTGTCGATGAACTCGCGTAGAGGCATCGAGTAGCAGTCTTGGGCAGCCTTTTTACAGATGCCCTTCATTGACTTTTGCATTTCCTTTTCCAGTTTGTAGAGCCAGTCCTCAATGTTGCCTTCAGCGCGCACGTAGTCCTCTAGGTCGACATCTTCTTCAGAACCAGCGAAAATTTAGTGGATAGACTTGATCATTTTGCGGTCCTGCTCGTCGAATGTGACTCTGTTGATGGCATCGAACAGCTTTTCAAAGTCGCCCTGCACAGCGTTAGGGTCTGATCCCTGCGATAGAATCTTAAGCAAGTCGTCGGAGGAACAGAAGTAGAAGCGAGGGAAGATACCTCTCTTCTGCTCTAGATAGGAGTCGAGTTGCTTTTGGCACTTTTCAAGATCCATCTGCATGCCGCCAAGGGACGACTTAAGCAGCTCGTTTTGGCAGCAAGAGACAACGTTCTTGGTCTCGAAAGCGCGTTCCATATTCTTGAGCCAGATCTTGTCGATGGCTTTGAAGAGCTTAGCCTCAGTAGGCAAATTCTTAGCGATATCGCCTGAAGTGAAGACAGAGACGAGGTTGGTCCAGAGAGTCTGCACTTTGAGCCACCTTTCGATGGTTTCGGAGACGTCAGCAAGCATGTTGATGCGGTCAGTGACTTCGACTTTGAACGGTGTCACATATTTCATAGCATTCATCTAGTTCAATTACTGCAAGTGCTCTTCAAGTTTTTCCTGCAGGTCGAGGATGTTACCACCGAGGGTGCAAGGCTGGTCAACACCCTTCCAGGTCTTGATTTGGAGCTCAGCCTCCTCCCAGTAGGCGATAATGTCCTCCTTGAGGGTCTTTTCAAGCTTTAGCTGTTTGTCAGCAGACTCAGTGATCTCCTCGATTTCTTCTCTGAACTATAGCAGCGGGCACTTGAACAGTTGCTGCAGAGTGAAAGTTTCGGAGGCGTAGGGAATCTCTTCTTTCACAAGTTCGATCACCTCGTCCCAATGGCGGTTTCTGATCGAGGGCTTGGCCAGGGCGACAACAAGAGGCAGAATTTCAGTCATGTCGTCGATCTCCTGTTTCAGTTCCTTGTAGGCTTCCCAAGATTTTAGAACACCGGGTAGCTTGGTGCAGTCTCTTGAGAACTGATCGATAGTCTCAATCATCTTGTCAATTTCTGCGGCAATGTCCGCCCAAGGAATTTCACGCCACTTGGCAATTGTGTCTTTGACCTTCGAGTACAGCGAGTATAGCTTATCAAGCAACTCGATTTCTGAGGCGGTCTTCACAAGAAGCGGGTATTGAGTGTGGGGCAGACCGAAGAGCGTCTCACCCGAGTAGTAGGAGTCGTACTTGCGCTTGCGGATGGAGTACTCATCAGAGAACATCCTCAGTCTGTTGAGCGCCTCACGAGGTTCAAGACCGGCAACAGTGGGACCCTTAGTCTCGAAGTTGTGTCTGAACTCCTTTACATCAATAACTAGCGCCTTGATGCCCTTAATCAAGCTCATTTTGAAGTCGGCCTGCTCGCCTTGGAGCGCATTACGCACGCCCTCAGCTCTGACGACAAGGTTTTCCCAGTTTTGCTGCATAGCAGTCTTCTGGTCACTCTCGTCTTTGTCCATGATGTTTTGGAAGTAGGTGTCAATGAGAGAGTACATGTCGTTGATGGGCTTGAATTAAAGAGCGATCTCCGACTGCTTTGCACGGATCTCCTCAAGGGCCTCCATGACGCCACCAAGGGAGTCGATGTCCTTGACGGGCTTCTCGATCTTGAGTTTGATCTGCTTGATTTCATCAGTCAGGTTCTCAAGCAGAGTCTTGGCCTTCTTATGCAAGTCGCGGGAGAAAGCATCTTTCCAGGAGTCAATCCAGGTCTTGAGGCCCGACTTGACGTTTTCTGTCTTAAGGGAGAGCGCACCAATCTGGTTCGAAGCATCAATGCTCAAAATTTGCTGAAGAATCTCATCGAACTCCTTCAGTTTCACTTCGAAGTCCTCCAACTGAGGATTGTTCTTGTTGAATTGCTTGAGGGCTTCGTCGGAGCGTTTGTTCCACAGCCATGAGTACTGCTCAAAGGAGGCAAGGAACTCATTTACTTTGTTCTTGGTGCCTTGGATAGAACCAGTAAGGAGCAAAATGACTTTTACGATTTCTTTGTCCTTGGCTATCCAGTCGTAGAAAGGTTCGCGCTCGTCCTCTGGCAAGTCTCTCTAGTTCCAGTTTTGGACTTTCTTTGTCGACTTCAACACGTGTGAAGCAGCTCTATTAATGGCGGATTGAACCTCCTCAAGCGAGGGCTTAAGAATGGACTCGTTGCCTTCAAGGTGAACGTTGACCTCGAAAAAGGGCTTCAGGATCTGTTTGGGGGCATTTCTGCGGCCGCAAATCCTCTCCTTCATCTGATTGAGCGAGTACTTGGTCGCGTGGAGCAAAGCCTGGTACATGGACCAGTTGTAGTACTTGGAAAGCTTTTGGATCTCTTCGGCTGAGATGGGCTCAACATGCTAGTCGAGCTGGTATGAGCAGATCGTCGTTATCAGGTCCTCGACAGCCCCTTCAACCTCGTAATTCTTGGAGCGCAGCTTTTTTGACTCGATGGCTATCCATTCCTCTTGCATCTCAACGAACTCATCTAGAGTGTAGGTTTGGGCATCTTGGGGCAAGTTGACCAGCACGGTCTTGGAGAGGGTCTTCAGGTTGTTCTCAATACGGTTCTCCATGATGTCGTTGATGTTGATGATCAACTACTCAAGCTTGGCTAAGCCCTGGTGCACGTGATTCAGGTACCCGTCGATGTTCATTGAGGTCCAAGTCAGCGTGCACATGCCAGGACGCAGCTTGTACTCTAGATCTTCAAGGTGCGGCACAAGCAACGACTTGGTGTTGGGCCTGATCTTATTAACAATACGGTCGTATTCACGTAAGACAAATTGCAGCTCATTGTTGTAGTGCTTGAATTTCTCTTCTTGCAGGAGGACAATCTTGGCGGACTCGGGAATGTCGATGCCGATACGGGATAGACACTTGGCCTCTCTAATCAGAGTGAGGATCTCAGAGTCGAAGTTCACGTACAACTTCATGTTGTCCGGATGACGAATGATCAAAGTGGCTTGCAGACCGGCCTTAGCTTGGTCGACGTCTTTCTACCACTTCTAACGCCAGAGGTATTCGTATGAGAAGAGCGTGTAGCCGATCTTATTGTACTGTTTGAGTGGCTTCTTGTAGGTCTGGTGCTTGAGCTGCTGGGCTGGGAACTGCTCCATGGGGACGGAGATACGGTGGAAGAGGTGGCGGGACCAAGTAATGGAGCCGGAAACGGTAGGCAAGTTGCGCACAATCGGCGGCGATTGCTTGAACTTCTGGTACTGCTCCTCGATGCCAGTCATCTGGATCGTGTAGTTCGTGAAGAGAATACCGTACTTGAGGTCCAGGTTTGTCTTCAGGTTCTCACGGTGCAGAATAGCCTTGAACTTGCGCAGAAGCTTAAGAGAGTCCTCGATGTTGGTGATCACTTCGAAGTTGGCGTCGATGTACTTTTGCAGGGAAGTTTCTACTGAGCTCACATCAACGTTGAATTCGACGAAGTCACGGTCGAAGGTGTTGTTGTTGAAATCGAGCAGCTTGTGATTCTTCTTTTGGAAGGACTTGACGAAGGTGTTGAACTAGGCAACAATAGGCTGTATGTTCTCGAGGTTGTGCTTCTCTAGGGTCTTGAACTGCTTGATCGTCGAGAATAGCTCCTTGAGCTTGGTGATGCGGCGGCAGAACAATTCTAACTTGCCGAAGATCTGAGTAGGGTTGAAGTCGAACTGCTTGGCTTTCGGCACATTCTGCAGACGCTCCTTGGTGAACTCGTACTGGCGCACGTAGGCATCTTTTAGGTCCAAACAGGACTGGAGTACTTCGATGAGCTCATCTGGAGGGTAGTCATCATGGTTCCATAGCACCGTGTCGTCAACCATGTTGGTCTTGCCGCCCTTAGCTGCTTGCGGTGGGGGCAGGCCGAGCTTAATGCGGCGGAAGTTGATAATGGTGAAGCGGCAGTTGGAGATCATCTGGTTCGTGATCTTAATGAAGAGACCAGTCATGCGCTCGTTCGTGTTGTAGTAGCGGGCGATGGTGTGGATCATCTTGATCGAGTTCATAAGAGCGGGAAGTGTATCCTTGATACTTTGGGGGGAGCCGTCATACAAGGGCTCAATGAACTTCTCGAGGGTCTGCAGATATTTGACGTTGTCCTTAGCCTCGTTGAGGGCCTCAGTTACACGCAGCTCAATGCTTCTCCACTTGCTCGTGGCGAGGTAGATCTTGTCACGAGGACGGTTTGAGTTGTCGCTCGTGTTTTGAGAGGCGATGGTGAGCACGTCGAACACAGTGCGACAGTTCTTTGAGCGCAGTTGCTCAGATACGCAGGTCAGCTTTCGCATGCGCTGCTTCCAATACTCGAGCTCTTGGCGGGGACCAGCCTCTTTGTCCTCCTTCCTCTCAGCCTCGGCTTCTTCGAGAGTTTGCTCAATCTTCTCGGACCACTCACCGAACACCTTTTCGAAGTCATTGAGCATGTCTACGTTGAGATTCTTGGGGTTGGTTAGCGCGTTTTGCACGTTTTATTGGTGTTTGGGGTCATAGGGCTCCAGGGAGATGTTCTGAGCGAGGGAGAGGATGGCTTCACGGACCTCCTTGGCGAAACGTTCGAAAGTCTGCATGAACTCCTTTCTCTGCTCGGGCTCACAGCTGCCCCAATCGGCGCCGTCGAGCTTGTCGACCAGTGGCTTGTAGACGCTGTTGATGATGTTGTTGAGGGCAAACACGGTGTGCTCGCTAACCTCGCCGAACAAAACTTCGTTGTCGTTGGTACCGGTCGTGCTGATGGGCTTGCCAGGGGGCGTGCACCTCATAAAGTAGACTCCCTTGCCTTTGAGCTTGTGTTTCTCGCCTGAAAAAGAATTAATTTAGTTAAGAAAGGTCGGAGTTTGAATTAAGTTTAAAGCAAACCTACCGTCAGTGATGAAGAAATCTTCACGCGCGCCGGGAATCTCTACAGGCTCGCCCGCATCGTTGAGGCGGTAAGGCTTCTAGTAGTAGACGAAGATGTGGGATGAGCCGGAGCCCTTGAACCAGGTCTCTAGCACGGTCTTCTGTTAAACATCCGAGAAAAGTTGCTAAAAGAATCTAGGTTAGTAGCCGTTATTTGAATTTAGAATTGGCGCGCAGAAAATAAAACGCCCGTAAGAGTGTAACTGTGGGCGGAGGAGTGGAGGGGACAAGAGAAAGTGGATTTTTGACTTACTGATGCTTCGTATTCTTGAACATTGAAGGCTTCAGCAACGAGCTGGGCCATGTACTTAGTTCTAGCGTTGATCATTTGCGGTCGCTAAGTTTAAATATTATTATAATTCACAAGTGATGCGGCCTTTTTATACCCTTAATTCAACTTTATTCTCCTCCTCTAAATTAACCAATCTCTTAAATCTATAATCAATTAAACAAAGCCTATTTTGGGGTTTTGGGGTTTTGGGG
>Ga0194118_10004812_pt1 | contig 14512 bp, 5 predicted proteins | sample TA2MahsurfametaG_2_FD_148662 | JGI IMG/M metagenome (GOLD analysis project Ga0194118, IMG submission 148662) | Freshwater microbial communities from Lake Tanganyika, Tanzania - TA2015013 Mahale N5 surface | ecosystem: Environmental > Aquatic > Freshwater > Lake | place: Tanzania: Lake Tanganyika...
AATTGTTGCCATTTGAATCCCATGATAATATCTTCACTTACAAAGTGTTGTTCTTTATTAATAGTACAAGCGCAAATGTTCTTGGTTATTTCATTAACACCTTCTTTTTCGGATGTATAATATTCAGGTTCATTCTCAAATAGTGATGTGACACACTTCTTTGATAATTTCAAAAATCCACATCCCAAACCATTTACGGCAAGTAATCCATTTTGATCAGGCACAATGTTGAAATTGCTTGAATTTTCTCCAAGTGCTTTGAATGCATATAATTCTTCATCGTCATTCTTCTTACGATATGTACCACCAATCATATCTTTATCACTCAATACCAATTTAACAAAGTCAGATGGATTCCATCCGATATCACTATCAATAAAGAATAATACATCCACTCCACTTTGATAAGCTACTCTAAAGTAATCGTTTCTAGCTCTTTGAATTAGGCTGTCAAAACATAAAAAGTACGGTAATACTTTAATATTGTTTTGAACACATAATGGTATTGTATTGATGAGACTGTCCATAAAACGGACATCAAATCGTCCATCGTAACTTGGTGCGGCTAATAAAACTGTGATAGGTTTGTTTTCGTTCATATTGGATAACTAAATGCTTTGTAAAACCAATTATACTTTTCAGTAATATAATTACAGTTATGTCTGCCCAACACATTAATATAATCTTCTTGTAATGGTTCTATTTTGTTTCTTATTAAATGGTCTCCAAACGGTCTATAAAATACATCATTTTCTTTCGTAAACTGAGGTATATTATTTACATCGTGTTCATAATAAGGTATTTCTAGATAGTTGTATATCTTCTTTAATTCGTTTATAGGGTTGACAGAGAAGTCTTCAAACTTAATGAATAAACATTTCTGAGCAATCTTACGAACAATAACATCATAGATAATATCAATAGGTGCACATAGTGGTGGAGCTATGTTAAGGAACATATCAATTCGTTTATCAACAGTAGTTCCTTTCATATCATTCCAATTTTGCATACCCGAATCCAAATGTTGATTTTGTCTAAATTTCTTTTCTAAGCTACCAACAATACTTCGTAAGTCTCTTATCATTATTATAACTTTTGGATTTGGATCAAACCAGTTTACAAAATCATATGTTACACTCCAGCCTCTACACTTATCAACCACATACTTTCTGTCAGTAAGATTGTTAAAGTATCCATATACAGCACCTTTACAAAAACCTTTGAAAGCGTTGTCCATTAATTGACTATCTTGTGCTTTAAACTCTATTGCGTTGGTATAGTTATTTTTTGCATTGAGAAGCAAGTCACATACACCACTTGTTGGAGTAGCGTATATCTCCGGATTTTGGGCTAATACATTTTGAAGCAATGTTGAACCACAACGAGGCATACTACTTTGATAAAACACTTTTTCTACCATATGAATATAACTATTGTATAATGTTTAAATGTGTTTATTATAATACGGTTGTATTTCGTTGTAACCAGAGTTGATAATAGTACATTCCTAAGTTACTAAGTATAGGTTTCAATTCAGCAACTGTAAATACATGAGGAGCATTATATTTATCTAATATGGTTAATTCGGTAGATAGTGTTACTTGTCCATTAGATAACATTTCATTTATTAATAATAATAATTGACTCCATGCTTGTCTCGCACTGTCATCTATTTTTAATCTAATAACTGTATTTGGTATTTGATAACCCTCTGAAATTTGGAATTGAAATGTTTTTTCTCTAGATTCATTTTGCGCTTTCATTTCATCTTCCAAAATTTGAGCCTGTGTTTTATCTACTACTTTTATAATTTGACTCCACCATTTATTTACTAAATCGGCTTGATAATCGCTATATTGTAAATATTGTGTAACTGGATCATATTCAGGTACAGTTGGTTGTACAACGGTTAATTCAACAATATTATTTGGTAATATAGGCGGTTTACCATCAATAAGATATGGACCGTCTCTAAATCCACCTATTAATTGTTTTGTGTCTGTATCGTATAATGTTGTTGTCATAATATTGATTTATCCCACAATTCTTTCCAATCTATAAATTTATCTTTTTGTTCTTCATATTGCATATGTAATGCTAACGAAGGTATTGGTGTAAACAAATAAACTTGTTCACGCCAAATTTTGTTTATTGTTGTACCTTCATGAACATTAAAAGCGTCGCCAAATGGTGTCATATACAATTCACAGAACTTATAATAAATATCAAAATTATGACTTATTATTTGAGGGTTTATCATAAAAGACCCCGTACTATGCTTATTTGTTCTCCAATATCTCTTTTCTCCAAGAACTATTCTACATTCCTCTATATTCTTATCACGATAGTTGTCTGGATCGTCAAATGGATAAATTGCAACTTCTTGTTGTGTCATCGTTCTAAAATAGACATATGAATCTAACATTTCTGATATAGCCGACTCATAATGTAAATAATCATCTTCAATCACATAAACAGTATCAGCACTACTGTTCTTAGCCAATTCCAATTGTTTTAAAAGTGTTTTGTTATTACCACTTACATTAGAGTTAATTATTTTTATAGGATGTATACACTTTTGTAATGATTTATTTAAATAATTCAATAGACTATCCGTTGAATGATCGTCTAAAATATTGATGTTTATTTCGTGATTATATACTTGATTACACGATTTAATTAATGAAGCAAAACATCTTTTAACCACTTCCAATTTTGAATCGCTACAATATCTTCCACACTTTAATGGATGTACATCACTTCTATCATGAGTTCTTAAAAATATATCAACCTTCATATTCTTTTAAATTTTCTTTAATTTTTGTAAACGGATGTGTCCAATCATTGAAAACTTCTTGTCTAAATAATGTTACACTGTCATAGTGAACGGTTTTATTGCCTGGCAATGCCCATAAATAATAAGGTAATATTGGAACAGCAATCCAAGTTGGTACTCCGATAGCAGCAGATAAATGTGCTATACTTGTACACGATGATATGACTAAATCACAATTGCTGACAGCAATTTGTGTATCAGTCCAATCATCAAGTTTTACTTTTTGAACCCAATCAGGACATAATTCAGATTCATTATCTCTTTGTAATGATACAAAATTAAATTTATCATTATAAACCGAATTAAAAAACAGATCTGCTGGAAATTTACGATGTTGATGATGTTCAAATTCAGGATTTCCGGACCATTTTAATCCTATTGTAAATTTTTTATTATTGGTAGTTCTTTTGTTTTGTAAATAGGGTTTACCATCTAGATCTTTATACTCACATCCCAATACAGTAATTACCGACATTGCAGGTACCCAATAGTCGTAATCAATATATTGTAGTTCATTATAACCAAATACATTTGTATAATTATTTTCTATCAATAAATTCTTTAACTCAGGAGAACAACAAATAGATACATTAGATGCAATTTGTTTTATTTTATTTAAATATTTAATTGAATGAATTTGATCTCCAAATCCACCTTCAGTGTAATATAATACTTTTGATTTACTTTCGCCATCCCAAACAGGTTTTTTTATTAATTTAGGAACTGGATTGCCAAATACTCTTACAATTCTACCTCTATCCAATAACTGATGTCCCTCTAATAATTTACCATCTCTCATCTTAAACCAACCTCTATTGAAAGCTGCTCTATCATTCAATGGCTGTTCCACTTCCATTTTATTTACAATTTTAAGAGCTTCATCAAACTTACCTTCAACGGCTAATTTTAATTGTATATCTATTTCTTTTGGCAATTTTGCTGATTCTTGTGTGTCATCCCAAAAAATTTGTTGGTCAAAATCATCATATACAGGTCCTAAAATTTGTTTTGCATCTAACTTTTCATAATATTTTAAAAAATCTAAATTATAATTAAATGGTTCCAAGTTTAACATTTCATGAATTTTATCAATAATATTTTGTGGATTATTTATTATATCATCATGTTCAATTACTATTAAATCGTCTTTGTATTTACTGTATAATTCGTGTAAATTAATATAAGTTTTTTTAAGTTGTTGTATTTCTTCAGATTGTGACAAAAACATTTTTAATTTATTATAATCAGTGTAATAACCACAAAAATATTTTGCGATGTGTGCTGCAATATCCGGAGTTTTTCTGACTGTAACTATTAATTTATTACACAATTCGTGTTGAAACGATTCGTAATTTACCATAAATGCCCAGTTTGTACAAATTTCTAGTTTAGGTTTGCCGTCGGTTGGTAAAGGAGAATTAGATCTAACTAAATTTTCAGTTCGTATATAAGACGAATTTATATTCTTATTTTGGCTAAATATATTAGCTAATATATGTTCTCCTGAAAATAACAATCCACCTATTGCATGATAACAATTATTCATAACAAAAATATATATTTGTTATATTTTATTATGTTCCTACTGCTAAAGCAACACTATTACCCGAAGAAACAAATGTCCAAGTATTGTAACCATAACCTGTTTGTACAGGTGAATATAAGAATGATGTAGTTCCATTTCCAACTGAGCCATATTGCGGTCTACTGTATAAATTATAAGTTTGGCTAAATCTTCCCCACGACCATAATGTACCGTCTGTTTTTAAAGCAAATACATTACTAATACCATCTACACGAGACCAATTTGTACCAGTACCAACTTGTACGGGTGAACTTCTATCAGCCCCAGAGCTGTGTCCTAAAATTCCACTTTGATTATATCCCCACGACCACAGTGTACCATCAGTTTTTATAGCAAATGCAGCACCTCCAACAACATCTTGAGATACAGGGCATGCAAAAACTTTTGCCCATGTATTACCGGTACCCACTTGTACAGGCGAACTTCTATTAACCACATCGCCCAATCCCAATTGACCTTTATTATTATATCCCCATGCCCATAATGTGCCATCCGTTCTTATACCATATGAACTAAAATATGCAGCTGCAACTTGACTCCATGTTGACGTACCCACCCTTATAAGTGTATCAAGATTAACAAAGGCCGTTGAATTATTTCCTAAATTACCAAAATTATTAACTCCGGATGCAAATAATTGACCCGTACTAGTGAGACATAAATTATAAATAGTGGTTGGAACACCTGAGTCATATCCAATTGCTACTTTAGACCAACTACCTGTTCTCAAAAGTGATGCTGCGCTTGTAAGTTTCCAAAGTTTTCCATTACTATCAATAGCAATAGATCTGTTTTGTGGACCAACATCGTATTCATCAGTCCACTTTGAACCTGTAGTTACTTGTACAGGTGAACTTCTCCAATGAACTGGATCGTTTGTATATTCACCGGCACCAAATGCAGTACCTGAACCTCCCCATCTCCATAATGTACCGTCACTTCTTCTAGCAAGTACTCCGGATCCTCGTGCCTGATAAAGTTGTATTGCTTTTACAGCTCTCGCGCTGGTCCAATTATCAGCACTTACCAGATTAAATGATAAATTATTTGATGGAGATGGTTCTAATGTAGTATTCATGAGATAATTTGAACCCCATACCCATAATGAACCGTCACTTTTAATTCCTTTCATAGCACCCCAGTAATCGCCAGCAATTACTGCATTGCCCCAATCAGTAGCTGTTCCTACTTGTACAGGAGAATTTCTGTCGGTTGAGTCACCTAAACCTAATCCAGCTACTCCAGCATTAAATTCAAAGTAATTTGTAAAATTCTCACCCCATGACCATAATGTGCCATCTGTTTTTATACCATATGAACGATTACCACTTGCAAAAACATTTGCCCATGTTGTAAGTGCTCCAACTTGAACAGGTGAACTTCTGTTTGTAGTATTTCCTTGACCAAGTTGACCTTTATTATTGTATCCCCATGCCCATAATGTACCGTCACTTTTAACCGCTATAGAATGATAGTCGCCTGAAGCTATTTTAGTCCAAGTTGTCAACGCACCAATTTGTACCGGAGAACTACGATTAACAACTGTATTGTTTCCAACTTGTCCATATATGTTATTTCCCCAACTCCAAATAGAACCGCCTGTTTTCAATGCTAAAACATGTTGATTTCCTGTTCTTAATGTGGACCAATCCGTTGCACTACCAATTTGTCTTACAGGACTCACATAAGTTAATGTAGCACTACCTGTACCTAACCAACCATCTGTTGTATAACCAAACCCCCAAAGTGTGCCTGTCGTTTTTATAAAAAGTCTTTGACTATCTGTACCGGAGGTTGAATTGCCTGTAATAGATTCTTTCCAATTTGTATCGTTGTTTATTTTAGTAACAGGTCTAAGATAAGTAGCACTTGTTGAATTAGCTATCCACGCTACTCCTGTTTTTGTTATATAAGTACCTGATCTGGGCCCCAAACTGGCATGTTTCCAAATACTACCTGTGAATACACAATTAGTCACACCGTCGTACCATAATATTTGATTAACTTGTGCGCACGATACTTGACTGGCTAGGACACCCATTAGACCCATTTGACCACTACTACTAATTACAACAGAGGCTCCTTCACCCCAACCATAAAGTGGATTAGTTAAACTTGCAGATACAAATCTCATGTTGTTTGCGCCACCTGTAGTAAGTCTTGTAGGCGTCAATGCGATGCCACTTATATTATCACCTTTATCACCATAAAAACTTGTACCCATAGCATACACTTTCGTTTTAGCTGTGGATTGTGCTATTGTTCCTAATCTTGCTGGCCAGCTCATAACTTTTTAACCTCCTCCTATTACATCATAAGTATTTGTTCCGACTTTAATAATTTGAATTGCTTTATATTGACCTGCTGTAGTTCTGGTACCATTAATTGTTACACCGGAACCTGTAACAGTTACGACACCAGCGCCAGCTTGCCAAATTGTGAAAACTGAATTGTTTGCTATAGCATGTGTAGCGTTTGTTCTTATGGAACAGCTGATATTAGTTGCGCTTGTACTTCTTAAATAGTAACCTTCTTCGGTATTACTCAATAAAAAGTTTGTTGTTTTATTTGAAGCGGTTATATAAGTTCTTCTTCTGAATGTACCTAGAGCATCTACTGTAGGTACATCTTTATCCATTTGTGTGGCTATAGCTACAGATGATGTTAAGCCTGTAGCTCTAAAACTACCACTCACATCCAATCTTCTTCTTGGTCTATTTGTACCTATACCAACAAAGCTGCCGGTACTTATTTGTTGTCCTTGACCAAAAGCACTACCACTAGCAAATATTAAGTTGGCTATATTTAATTGATTGCTCTTACCTAAGAAAGCATTATCTATATTATAACCAACTATAATATTGTTACTACCGCTACTATTAAAGCCAGCTTTGTAACCGAATGCTATGTTATTATTACCCGTGGTTGATTTAAATAAACTATAATAACCGAATGAACTATTTCTATTACCACCTGTATTTAACCATAATGCAGCCAAACCTACAGCTGTATTTCTAAATCCCGTAGTATTTCCCGCTAAAGCACCAAATCCAAATGCTGAATTAGAATAACCTGATGTATTACTTGCAAGAGATCTATAACCAAATGCACTATTATAATTTCCAGTGGTATTATTTTTAAGAGCTATGTGACCAAATGCACTATTATTTGTGCCTGCTGTATTACTAGCTAGTGCATAATTACCAAATGCATTATTAAAGCTTGTAGTATTATTTGATAATGCTTGTCTACCAAATGCATTGTTGTTTGTACCGAGAACATTATTTTGTAATGTAAATGTACCAAAAGCATTATTATTTATACCACTGGTATTACTTGACAAAGCAAAATAACCAAATGCATTGTTTGCTATACCTGTAGTGTTATTTTTAACCGCCGAATGACCAAATGCACTGTTAGCATTACCAGATGTATTACTTGCTAATGCTTGATAACCAAAAGCGTTGTTATTGTTTGTAGTATTGTTTGTTAAAGCACTTCTGCCAAATGCATTATTACCGGAACCTATACTATTAGTAGTTAAAGCGACAACTCCTAATGCTGTATTATTATTTCCACTCGTATTATTTTGTAATGCTAAATAACCTATACCTACATTGTAAACACCCGATGTATTATTTGCTAAAGCACTACGACCCACAGCTGTATTTCCTCCACCGGTTGTATTTGCATACAAAGCAAATGTACCTAAAGCACAATTATCTCCACCGTCTGTATTCTTTTGTAATGCTCTTAAACCAAAAGCAACATTTAAACTACCAACTGTATTGCTTGCTAAAGCATAAGCACCGAATGCATTATTAAGACCAATCGTATTATTTTTGAGTGCGTAAAATCCAAATGCATTGTTAGTATTAGTAGTATTAGCTCTTAGAGCATTTAAACCGAAAGCACAATTATTTACACCTTGAATATTTTCATATAAAGCATTTACACCAAATGCATGGTTATTTGTACCAAATGTTACTTTATATAGTGATGCCCAACCAAATGCTGTATTATTTTGACCAGATGTATTTCTATTTAAAGCTTTAAATCCAAATGCACTATTTTGAGCTCCTGTAGTATTGCTTGATAAAGATAAATAACCGAAAGCACTATTATTAGTACCTACTGTATTATTTTTAAGAGCAGCGTGACCAAACGCACTATTTCCACTACCTGTTGTATTACTGGATAAAGCATAAGCACCAAAAGCATTATTGTTGTTTGTGGTATTACTACCCAACGCACTTCTACCAAAAGCATTATTATTACTACCAATAGTATTGTCAGTTAATGCTCTTCGGCCAAATGCATTATTGTTTACACCCGAAATATTGTCTCTTAACGCCCAATCACCAAACGCGTTGTTACTGTCTCCTACCGTATTATTATTCAACGCACCGTTACCAAATGCATTATTTACTATACCAGTTGTATTACTTGATAAAGCAGCGCTACCAAATGCATTGTTGTTTCTGCCAATCGTATTATTTTTTAACGCATGATAACCAAAGGCATTGTTTTGTATACCTGATGTGTTACTTGCTAATGCTCTAAAACCAAAGGCACTTATTCCAGCCGCAGTGTTTGTATATAATGCTTGATAACCGAAAGCACTATTACTACCACTTACAGTATTTGCATTTAACGATTTAACTCCGAAAGCACTATTTCTAGTACCCGTTATATTATTTCTTAAAGAGTAAGCACCAAATGCACTATTGTTATTAGCAACATTTTGTAATAAAGCAGCATTACCAAATGCACTATTATCATTACCACTAACATTACTATTTAAAGCACCATTACCAAATGCGCTGTTTCTTACACCTGAAATATTACTTCTTAATGCTGCAGCACCTACAGCTGTATTTCTTACGCCTGTAGTATTATATTGTAAAGCATTTAAACCAAATGCACTGTTTCTTATACCTGTTGTATTGCTTGCTAATGTTTGATAACCAAAAGCTGAATTATAATTACCAAATGTATTATTTTTTAATGATCTCTGACCAAACGCACTGTTTTGATAACCAGTTGTGTTACTTGCTAATGCTAGATAACCAAATGCATTATTATTGTTTGTGGTATTATTTCTTAGAGCATTTTTTCCAAAAGCATTATTATAGTTACCACCTAAATTTTCCAATAGACTAGTTAAACCTACAGCTGTATTTCCTACACCAGTTCTGTTTTCTCTTAAAGCAGCTGCACCAATTGCTGTATTATCTTGACCTGTTGTAGTTTTAAGTAAAGAATTATAACCTACAGCCGTATTAAGTTGACCCGTTGTATTGCTTGCTAATGCTTGATATCCAAATGCACTATTACCTAAACCAATTGTATTATTTTTAAGAGCAATGTGACCAAAAGCACTGTTGAGATAACCAGTTGTATTGCTTGCTAAAGCATACAAACCAAATGCATTGTTATTGTTTGTAACATTATTAGTAAGTGCTTTATAACCGAAAGCATTGTTATTATTACTGGATACCGAACTTAATAAAGTTCTACTACCTACTGCTAAATTTGATGTTCCAGTGATATTATTTAACAATGCTTGATAACCTATACCTACATTATTTAAACCCGTCGTATTTACAGTTAATGCTTGTGAACCTACAGCTACATTTCTTTCACCAATAGTATTAGCTTGTAAAGCTGCATATCCTATAGATGTATTATCGTTACCTGTTGTATTACTAGCTAATGCCAAATAGCCAAATGCACTATTTTTAACACCTGTAGTGTTATTTTTAACCGCTAAATAACCAAATGCACTATTTGCATTACCTGTTGTATTGCTACCCAATGCTAAGTGACCAAATGCACTATTATTGTTTGCGGTATTCTTTTGTAATGCTAAATAACCAAAAGCATTGTTATTATTACCAGTATTAATTGATAAAGCAGAATATCCAAACGCATTGTTTCTTGATCCGCCAACATTGTATTCAAGCGCACCATGTCCAAATCCACTATTTCTTACTCCAGTAGTATTACTTCTCAATGCACTTACACCAAATGCATTATTTCTCATACCAGTAGTATTACTTCCAAGTGCAAGTTTTCCAACTGCATTATTTCTATAACCAAATGTATTATTTGCTAAAGCTTTGTAACCAAACGCACTATTATCATAACCCGTTGTATTGCTTGCTAATGATTGATGACCGAAAGCATTATTATTATCTGTTGTATTATTTCTTAAAGCAGCATAACCAAAAGCATTGTTATTAACACCGCTTCTATTGTATCTGAGAGCACTAACACCAAATGCATTATTATTTACACCCGTTGTATTACTTATTAATGCTAAAGCACCAAATGCTGTATTATTATTACCGGTTGTATTTGCTGTTAAAGTTAAATAACCAAATGCACTATTTTGAACACCGATTGTATTGCTTGCTAGTGATAGATGACCAAATGCGTTATTACGATAACCAGTTGTATTACTTGTTAAAGCATAAGCACCGAAAGCATTATTAAAGTTTGTGGTATTTTTTCTTAAAGCACTATAACCAAAAGCATTGTTATTAAATCCGATTATATTGTATTGTAATGTTCTAAAACCAAATGCGCTATTTTGAAAACCTGTAGTGTTACTTGATAACGCCACATAACCAAATGCACTGTTGTTTTGACCTATTGTATTATTTTTAAGAGCAATATGACCAAATGCACTATTAGCATTACCCGTTGTATTGCTTGCTAGTGCAGCATAACCAAATGCATTATTATTGTTTGTGGTATTAGCTACTAGAGCATAAGCACCAAATGCATTATTGTTTATACCAATTGTATTAGCAACTTGAGCATTTCTACCTACTGCTACATTGTTATAACCGGATGTATTTGCATTTAATGCTAATCTACCTACCGCAGTATTATTATTTCCCGTGGTATTATTACTTAAAGCATAATTACCAAATGCACTGTTGTCATTACCAATTGTATTTAGTGCCAATGCATTGAAACCTACAGCAGTATTTTTAAATCCGGACCTATTATATAGTAATGCTTGAGAACCTACAGCAGTATTTTGTATACCAGTTGTATTACTAGCTAATGCTGTCCATCCAAATGCTGTATTATAATCTCCAACAGTATTTTTTTGTAGTGCTAGATGGCCGAAAGCACTGTTACCATATCCAGTTGTATTACTTGCTAAAGCATAAGCGCCAAAAGCATTATTGTTGTTTGTGGTATTATTTCTTAAAGCAGCATAACCAAAAGCATTGTTATTAACACCGCTTCTATTGTATCTAAGAGCACTAACACCAAATGCTGAATTAACAGTGCCCGTTGTATTACTTACCAATGCTAAAGAGCCGAACGCTGTATTGTTACTCGCAGTATTTTCTTTTAGTGTCAGGTAACCAAATGCACTGTTTGATATACCTATCGTGTTAGCTGATAATACTAGATGACCAAATGCACTGTTACGAAATCCAGTTGTATTTGCACTTAAAGCATAACCACCAAAGGCATTGTTATTGTTTGTCGTATTAGCTAATAAAGCATTTCTACCAAATGCATTATTATTACTACCAGTAATATTATTTAATAATGTTTGAAATCCGAATGCATTATTATCATTACCAATTTTATTGGCACCTAAAGCATAAACACCAAATGCATTATTTGAAATACCGATTGTGTTGTTTTTGAGTGAATAAAAACCAAATGCATTATTAGCATTACCAGTCGTATTTCTATATAATGATTGATAACCCAAAGCACTATTACGATAGCCGTTTGTATTATTTCTTAGTGCTTGATGACCAAATGCACTGTTTCTATAACCTGTCGTATTACTAGCTAATGATTGATAGCCGAAAGCATTATTTCCACTTGTGGTATTATTTGTAAGTGCTTTATAACCAAATCCATTATTATTACTACCTTGTATATTAAATAATAATGCACTACGACCGAAAGCATTGTTACGACTACCTACAGTGTTTGCTTGAAGTGTAGCTACACCTACTGCAGTATTATTATTACCTGTAGTATTTGATACAATTGAATACATACCAAATGCGCTATTAGCAATTCCACTTGTATTATTTCCTAACGAAGCATATCCAAATGCGCTATTTTGTATACCTGTAGTATTTTTATTTAAAGCAGCTCTTCCAAACGCGCTATTTTTGACACCAATTGTATTATATTGAAGCGCTAAATCTCCGAATGCACTATTAAATGTTCCTGTTGTATTACTTGTTAATGTAAAACTACCAAATGCACTATTAAATGATGCTTTATTTGTATATAGTGCTCTATAACCAAATGCACTGTTGCTGCTACTAATCGTATTTGCATTTAGTGCTCTATGACCAAATGCGCTATTACGATAACCAGTTGTATTACTTGCTAATGCTAAATAACCAAAAGCATTATTTGCATTTGTTGTATTATTATATAATGCTTGATAACCGACTGCGTTATTAAAACCACCTTGTACATTATTTCTTAAAGTATTTACACCTATGGCTATATTTTTGATACCGGTTCTATTTCCAAGTAAAGCATTTACACCAATAGCTATATTTGATGTACCACTTGTATTACTTGCTAGTGCCAATCCACCAAATGCAGTATTATAATTACCGGTTGTATTATTTAACAAAGTTTGATAACCAAATCCACTGTTGAAAATTCCAATTGTATTTACTTTTAATGATTGATGACCAAATGCGCTATTATTTGTACCTGTAGTATTACTTGATAATGCTTCATAACCGAAAGCATTATTATTGTTCGTGGTATTACGATATAAAGCTCTAAATCCAAGAGCATTGTTTTTATTACCACTGATATTTTCTAATAAAGCATTTAAACCTACAGCTGTATTAGCTATACCTGTAATATTTTCTCTTAAAGCATTTGTACCTACTGCTGTATTCCAATAACCACTTGTTGTTTTTAATAAAGCAAGATTGCCAAATGCACTATTCGCTTGACCTGTTGTATTACTAGCTAATGCTTGATAACCAAATGCACTGTTTGCTTCACCAATTGTGTTATTTCTTAGTGCTTGATGGCCAAATGCACTATTTTGATTGCCCGTTGTATTGCTTGCTAAAGCATTATAACCAAAAGCATTATTATTATCAGTTGTATTATTGATTAAAGCATTTCTACCAAATGCATTGTTTCTATTACCCGAAATATTACTTCCCAATGCTAATACACCAAATGCACTATTATTTGCACCTGTTAAATTTGCGGCTAATGCTCTATAACCAAATGCGCTATTATTTATACCATAGGTATTTAGTATCATTGTAGCATAACCAAATGCTGCATTGTTTACACCCGTAGTATTAGCATTTAATACATTTACACCAAACGCATTGTTTCTTGCACCTGTTGTATTAGCAAACAAAGCACTTTGACCAAATGCGTTGTTATTACTGCCAATAGTATTATTATTTAATGCTTGATTGCCAAATGCACTATTTTGTGTACCTGTTGTATTGCTGGCTAATGCTTGATAACCAAATGCATTATTATTGTTTGTGGTATTATTTTTGAGTGCGTAAAAACCAAATGCGTTATTATTTATACCAACTGTACTAGCTAACAATGAATTTACACCAAATGCATTGTTTCTGACACCTGTTGTGTTATTATATAAAGCGTTATAACCAAATCCTGAATTGTTTCCACCTGTAGTATTGTTTCTTAACACTCTGTGTCCAAATCCAGCATTATTATTACCAATTGTATTAGATAATAATGTAAAATAGCCAAACGCACTATTTCTTATACCACTCGTATTACTCCACAATGAAAAATAACCAAATGCACTGTTTTTAACACCTGTTGTATTTGCAACCAAAGCACTATTACCTACAACTGTATTAGTTACAATATTACCAGCACCTCTGCCAATTCTTACACCATCTATGATACTCGTTGCACTACTACCACTCACTTGTAATTTAGCACTTGGACTACTTGTACCTATACCAACATTATTTGATAAATCAATTGTTATTGATGGCGCCGCTGACGCATATCCTAGATGAAGTTTTCCTGCTAGAGCTTTTAATATAGCGTCACCTGCAGTTGTT
>Ga0194118_10004813_pt1 | contig 14512 bp, 14 predicted proteins | sample TA2MahsurfametaG_2_FD_148662 | JGI IMG/M metagenome (GOLD analysis project Ga0194118, IMG submission 148662) | Freshwater microbial communities from Lake Tanganyika, Tanzania - TA2015013 Mahale N5 surface | ecosystem: Environmental > Aquatic > Freshwater > Lake | place: Tanzania: Lake...
TGAGAATTTTAAGGATACCGATGTATTCAATTGTACCAGCAAATTAGATGCCGCAGTGAAGTGTATTCTTGAGCGCAAAGGTAACGGTTGTGGTAAGCTTGTATTCTGTCATTTTCGCGAAGAAATAGATGAAATAGCTGTGAGATTACGTAATGGAGGAATGACGAAAGTCGCCACGTTTGACGGCAGAACCAGTAATGGAAAACGATATGAAATTCTTAATGAGAAAAATGAAGTATTGATTCTACAAATACAGACCGGTTGCGAAGGGTTAAATCTACAGGAAAATTACAGCGAAATCTATTTCATATCGCCGCATTGGAATCCTTCTGTGGAAGACCAAGCTATCGCCAGATGCCATCGTATTGGACAGACCAAACCTGTTTATGTGCAGCGTTTCGAGATGACATCGTTTGAAGATGATGAAGATGTCTCCACTTTATCGATTGATAAATATGTCAATGATGTTCAAGAAGGTAAGCGTGTTGTAGCTAAATCCACCTTTTAGAAAGGTGGAGCCAAACTGGTAACTGGTAGAGCTAAACTTTTGTAAAAGAGGGGTTAAGACCCTTTTTTTATACTTATAATATATATTACAAATGAATCATTTAACTCGTGTTAAACAAGACTATTGGTCACATTTTTTTAATGCTATGTCCTACTCATTTACTGCACTTAAAGCTTTCTTTTATTTTTTCGTCCATGCTATTTTTCCTGATTTATTTGAATTTGATGGCTCGAGAGAAATACAGAAATTAAATGATATTTTGGTTTATAAAAGTAAGAAGTTAGCCTTTCTCTAATCCACATTTTATAAGGTCCCAAGGGTACTTTCGCGAAGCTTAACCCTTTGCGGAGCCAAAATTTAGAGAGAAAAAATATAAAAACTGTTTTTACAGCTTTTATATTTTTATATTTTAATATTTGTTATTAATTTTACCATTTATTCTTCCATCTATTTTACCATTTATTCTTCCATCTATTTTACCATTTATTCTTCCATCTATTTTACCATTTATTCTTCCATCTATTTTGCGATCTATTATACCATATTCATTAATGGTTGGTTCGTAAACGAAGGGAGCAATTTCTCTGTATGTTAATTCGTTACCCATCTCAAAACAATATGATTCACCAGGCATTGTAACTGCTGGCATTGTTAGTATAGGCATTGTTGGCATAGGCATTGTTGCTGGTGACATGTGTGTCACGATTTTGTCAATAGTCGTTCCATTTCTCTTCACAGGCTGCTTTTGGACGGTTTGCTTTTGAAGGGATTGCTTTGATGAGTTCATTTTTGCGTTTAATTAGTTGATACTTTTATTTATTATTGTTTAGATGTCTTTAACTATTTGTTGTAAAAGTATTTCAATTTTATTTTCTACCTTTGAGAAAGGTAGAGCCAAAAATTTATAAAAATAAAATTCAATTTAAAAAATCTATTGGTTTCTATTTTTATTTTTATTTTTATTTTTATTTTTCAAACTTGAAGAGAAAAATATAAATGCTGCATTTAAACAGCTTTTATATTTTTTATTCATTTTTTATTTATTTTTTATTCATTTTTTATTTATTTTTTATTCATTTTTTATTTATTTTTTATTCATTTTTTCTTTTTAATTTTTGTTTATCTTCGTCGAGGGCATTGTGTAGCTTTGTGACTATATGAACCACATACACCGCATGGCGATGATCTTTTAGCATTTTTACCATAAACCCAGCTGTTAATTGGTTGGCAGATTATTTCTTTTGTGAACATCTTTTAATTATTAATTGTTTAGTTGATACTTTTATTTATTATTTGTTAGATATTCTTACTAACTTGCAATAAAAGTATTTCAATTATTTATTTTTTTACCTTTGAAAAGGTAGAGCCAAAATTTTATAATTTATAATTTATAATTTATAATTTATCCAGTCAAAACTTGGAGAGAAAAAATATAAAAACCGGTTACAGTCTTTACATTTTTTATTTTTTATTTTTTATTTTTTATTTTTTATTTTTTATTTTTTATTTTTTATTTTTTATTTTTTGGCTCCACCTTTTCTAAAGGTGGAGCATTTTTCACTTCTATGCATAATTGTCATACAGTAAACACATCTAGAACTATGAGCAAATCTATGAGGAGGGAGAGAATTTTCATTATGAATCCACAGTTTTGGTTGCATCATTCGTTTTTTATGGGTTTCAATTTGTTCTGAAGTCAACATCTTGTTGTTATAAATTGTTATTATTAATTTTTAAATTATTAAATTGTTGGATGTTCTTAACTATTTCATGTAAAAGTATTTCAATTTTTTTAATTTTCCATATTTGAAAACTTCAAGCAAAATTTTTGATTATTTTCTATTACCGGTAACTGTTGTTCTCATGTCTCTTGTTCCATCTTTTTTTGTAAATTAAGGAGCGGTATATCTATTTTTTTGGTAATTTATATTATAATTCTATCTTAGTATATATGTCAAATCAGTCATCAAAATATTTTATTCATTTTGGGTGTTGGAATAATGGAGGATGTCCAAATAATAATGATTTAACTAAAGTGCTGGATAAAATTAATTCTTTAGAAGTTAAACCACAATTTTTATCAATATGTGGAGATAATTATTACCCAACTGTTGAAATAATAAAGACAGAAGGTAAAAAAGATACCAAAAAAAAATATTTTAAAATGGATAATTTGGTTTCTGGTTTCAATTGTTTACCAAAAGACATTGAAATATTTATGACATATGGAAATCATGATTTTGAAACCAATCTATTTATTAATGATTTAGAGAGAGAAGACCAATGTACCTTAACAAAAACTGAAATAAATATTGTAAATGAAACATTTAAAAATATTCATTTGAAATTATTTCAATCAACAGAACTCAATCAAAGCAGTAAAATTCTTTTCTTGGATACGACACTTTATGACGATTCTGATATTGGTGAAAACGCCCAATGTTACAAAATAATAGATCAAAAATATGAATCTATTGATACTGCTCAAAATGAACAATTACAATTTATAAGGGATTTTGTTAGTAGCATAGACGATAAAGTGAAAAATATTATTATTGTCGGTCATCACCCATTGACACAATATAAAATCAAAAAAGACAAAATGACACATATTACATTGAATCAGGTATTTAACGATATTTTATATAATGAAATATATGTGAAACTAATAGAGAAAGAGAAACCAATAAACTATTATTATTTGTGTGCGGATTTACATCAATATCAAAGCGGCAATATAATAATTAGTGGTAATAATGGTTATATGCGTTTGAAACAATATATAGTTGGAACCGCTGGGGCAAAAAAGGATAAGTTAATAAAAGAATCGTTGTTTCAAACCCCACAAATTGATGGAAATATTCAATATCATATGGACAAAGACGATCTCGCAAATTCAACTGACAAAAATGGTTTCTTAAATTGCTTTTTAGAAGGAGAAAACCTGAGATTTGAATTTACTATTGTAGATAATCCACCTATTGGAGGAAAAAGGAAAACTAAAAGGATACGTGAAAAAAAACATAGAAAAACAAAAAAACTCAGGAAATATTATTATAGAAGACAAAATAAAAAATAAAATTGAAATACTTTTTCATAAATTATTATATCATATTTCAAGCAATATAATATAATAATAATTATAATAATGGAAGAACGTGAACTTAAAGATTCGGATTTGAAATTGAAAAAATATCCAATTGAAATGTTGGAAAAATATGTTGATAACTTTTCAATCAAATCGTTATTGCATTGGCAAGTCTTAGATGCAGAATTCTGTAAAAAATACATATTAAATGAGGAATATCAAACAGCTGAAGATTATTATTTAGTTACTATTGAATATGTATTAAAGAAGCAGCCACATTTGAAATATGATGATTTGATTTGGGATTAATATATAAAAATCGGTGGTTTTCGAAAAATGAATGTTTTTGAAAAATGAAAAGTATTTTGACTTTTTCAAAATGGACAAAAAAAATGTCCAAAATTGGGTTGTCAAAAACGTCCTTACTGACCGATTTTTTCTGTTTTGACTTTAGATCTTTATGGTGTAAAACGTGATTGTAATTTTTTATTTTGTTATTGTTATTTTTTATATTTTTTTGCGGAAAATGATATAGAGTTTTTTCTGTTGATTATTTAGGAGAGAATGTCAACGGAAATCTCGAAAAAAAACGACAATCTTTATTGTTGCAAATTATGTGACTTTGTTACGTGTAAATTAACAGACTATAAGAGACATCTTATAACACAAAAACACATCCGCAACATATCAGCAACATCTAGCAACAAAATTCTCGAAAAAAACACTTATATGTGTCAAAATTGTAGTAAAATATTTAATGATAGATCTGGGTTATGGAGACATAAACAAAAATGTAATCAAGAAAAAGAAAAAGATGACGAAACACAGGTGCCCTTTGGACCAACAGATAAGGAACTCATTATGCTATTAATTAAAGAGAATTCTGAGTTAAAAAATTTGGTTATTAAAGTTTTAGAAAATGGAACTATGAATAATAGTCATAATACTACAAATAATAATACTCACACCAATTCGCATAACAAAGCATTCAACCTTAATTTCTTTTTAAATGAGACATGCAAAAATGCCATGAATATAACCGATTTTGTTGATTCTATTAAACTACAGTTGAGTGATTTAATGGAAGTTGGTGAACTTGGATATGTAGAAGGTATTTCAAAAATAATAGTGAAAAACTTAAATAACCTAGATGAAACTGTTAGACCTGTTCATTGTACTGATAAGAAAAGGGAAACTATGTACATAAAAGATCAAGGACAATGGGCCAAAGAAGATGAAAACAAAACTAGATTGAAGAAGGTAATCAACAAAGTAGCTGATAAAAATATAAGATTGCTACCGGTGTTTCGAGAGAAATATCCAGAATATAGAAATTCATCTTCTAAAATATCAGATGTACATGATAAGCTTGTTATAGAAGTTATGGAAACTGCAGATGATAAGAAGGAAAAAATAATAAAGAATATTTCTAAGGCTACTACAATTAAGGATGATCAATAATTAGTTAATAAAATTTATAAAATTCATGTTATTTTGGCTCAAGGTGAAGGCAAATCAGCATCCATATGTCTATCAATTCTCTCTACGATTTCATCTAATGAGTCTTCATGATATAAAATAAATTTGCCACCTTTATCATGCCATGACTGTAAGTTATCTAGTCGATCATCAATAAGAATAAATCCTGGTAAACAGTATTTGGATTTCTCTTTCGTTGCACAAGTGATTACCTGTATATCATCGCCTAATTCTCGTTTACACCATCTTATTTTTTGTTCGACCGCAGATTTACTGCCTCTTGGAATACCTGTTAGTATAATAGGATTATATTGCTTAATATGTGACCATAGTTCCGCACCTCTTGGCATCCAAGGTAGTTTTTCAAAAAAGTTGGTTGATTTATTTATTGTTGACCACATAAGACTTTGGTTTAATTCGTCAGGAGTTTTGTTAAATTTATTAATAACACCTTGTTCAAAATCGGCAAGTACGCCATCAAGATCGCAAAATATGATGCTTTTTGTTAATATGCCTGCTGCCAATCTAGTACTTAAAATTTCTCTCAATTCTTGTGTTTCATCGCTCATATTTTGACCATTGCCTATAAAATAATCATGATCTTTTGGCCAATGATCTATTTGAGCATGATGTGGCCAAGTTAATGCATAATCTGGACAGCGCCCATTGGATGTATTGTTTTCGTCGGAATCGTTTAAAATAGAATAATTTCGGCTAACTTTAATTACATTCATTTTTATATATTTGATCTAGAGAGAAATCATTAATTTGTTTTCAATTTTAAATTAAAATTTTAAATAAAATTGAAAAGTATTTTATTTAAAAAATTAGATTATAAAATAGTGTCAAATTATTCGATTGAATTAAAGCCTTTTATTAAAACCCGTCAGGTAAAAAATGTTCTTCATAATTGCAGAGTACATTAAAAATAATTATATTAAAAATTTGTATGTAAATATTGTTGAAACTGCGAAGGCTATTAAAATAATACCTGATATTGAAGTGGGTTTAAAAACTGATATAAAAGATGGATACGAATGGAACATCAAAATTCCAGATTATTTTTCGAGCCAAGAAGAGCTGGATAAATTGGTATAAATACACTGTAGTACCGTGGTCGTAAAGGGTTAAATACCATTTCGCCGTCCAATTTGATATAAAATTCGCAAAAATATAAATTTCTGTATTCTACACTATTTTATGGTCATAGGAGCAGCAGCAGGCAGCAGGAGTAGTGCCAGTGTACGTACAATATAGTAGTTAATATAGTGTGCAATATAGTGTGCAATATAGTGTGCAATATGGTGTGCAATATAGTGTGCAATATAGTGTGCAATATAGTAGGCAATGTAGTAGGCAATATAGTGTGCAATATGGTGTGCAATATGGTAGGAGCAGCAGCAGGCAGCAATAATATGTGGTAGAGTACGTACAAATTTAGGTAGTTTTTTCTTTAAACAGTCGTTCTGCTTTAAGTTGTTTTTTCAATATATTATATAAAAATGCAAGTTTTCGAAAAATGAAAAGTATTTTAACTTTTCCAAAATGGACAAAAAAAATGTCCAAAAATGACTTGTCAAAAACGTCCTTACTGACCGAATTTTTCATTTTTCAATTTACATGTTTATGGTCTAAAACGTGATTGTAAAAAAATAATTTATGATTGTAATTTTTTAAATATTTTTTGCGGAAAAGGATTTAGGGGTTTTTTAGATTGATAATATATCAATGGAAATCAATGGTGATTACCCAAAAAAACCCAATACATTTGTTTGTGAAAAATGTGACTTTATTACATGTAATAAAAAGGATTATTCTAGACATATTGTTACGAGAAAACATATAATCAATCATTCTCAATGTTTTTCAATCGAAAAGCCCCAAAAAAACCCCTATAAATGTATATGCGGTAAAATATATAAAGAAAACTCTGGCTTATGGAGACACAAAAAGGTTTGTGATTTTGATGAAAAAAATGAAAATACCATATCACACGATAAAAACGAAAAGTTAATAGAATATCTTATGAAAGAAAATAAGGAAATTAAAGAAATGATTTTAGAAATTGTTAAAAATGGTATAACAAATACTAATACTAATCATAGCCATAACACAACAACAAATTCTCATAACAAAGCATTTAATCTCAATTTCTTCTTAAACGAGACCTGCAAAAATGCCATGAATATCACGGATTTTGTTGATTCCATTAAATTACAACTTACAGACCTTATGGAAGTTGGTGAACTCGGATATGTAGAGGGTATTTCGAAAATAATAGTGAAAAACTTAAATAACTTAGACGAAACTATTCGACCAGTACATTGTACAGACAAAAAGAGAGAAACAATGTACGTAAAAGATCAAGGTGAATGGTCCAAAGAAGATGACAACAAAACTAGATTGAAGAAGGCAATCAATAAAGTAGCCGATAAAAATATAAGATTGTTACCACAGTTTCGAGAGAAATATCCTGAGTATAGAAATGCATCTTCTAAAATATCTGATGTTCACGATAAACTTGTTATAGAGGTTATGGAAACAGATAATGATAAGAAGGAAAAAATAATTAAAAATATATCAAAGGCCACTACCATTAAGGATATATAGTACTGTATTATATAGTGTACTAATTAATGTACTATATAATAGACAAAATATCGCAACTAATTCGACTGCTAAATAGTGCCAGCTTTTATACTGCATAAAAGAGCAGCAGCAGGCAGCAATAGTACGTACGAATATACACCTATATTAGGATGCTATGTAGTAGTGTACTATATGACAGACTATGTAGAAGGCCATGTAGTAGTGTACTATATAGCCACTAATTTTGGTTGCAAATTTGTGTCGGGTTTTACACTACATCATTGTAAGGGGAACAGCAGCAGCAGGCAGCAAGTATTATACTTCTTCTATGAAGATCTAGAGAGAAAAAAGTTTGAGAGAAAAAAGGTGGACAACTTTGTGCCCGATTTTTTATTTTTTATTTTTTATTTTTTAAATCAAACGCATAATATCATGTTATTTTTATATTTTTTATTTTTATATTTTTTATTTTTTATTTTTATATTTTTTTGGCTATAAAGGTTGATTACATGTCATATTCTTCTTCGTCTTCTTCTTCTTCTGTAGCATTGAAGTCTATCTTATTTGAGGCATCATTCCATTTTCCGACCACTACTTGGTCACCATTCTTGGTATACTCAAGATAGTCATAGATGATACCAGTCTTCTTTGACTTCAAATATTTCTTGCCTTCAAACTCGATCTTCTTCACGACATCTGGCTCATCAACTTGTTTCTCTCCAGCTTCCTCAGGTGAAGCTTTTTCAACTTTCTTTGAAGTCTTACTTGCTTCCTTTGCCTTTTTAGCTGCTTCCTTTTCCTTCTTTGCCTTTTCAGCTGCCAATTCTTTTTCCTTCTTTGCCTGTTCAGCCGCTGCTTTCTTTAAAGCTTTTTCTTCCTCTTCAGCTTTCTTCTTCTCTTCACGTGCTAGACGTTCTGCTTCTTTTTTTGCCAATTTTTCAGCCTTTTCAGCTGCCAATTTTTCAGCTTTTTCAGCTGCCAACTTCTCCTTCTTCAATTTTTCTTCATCCTCGGACTTCACCACTTCGACAACTTCTTCATTTGCATTTGCCACCAAAGTTGCGAACAAATCCTCTGTATCACCATCGATTTCTATCACCTTCTTTGACTTCTTTGGACGACCTCTTGTTCCCTTTTCTTTTGGCTCCTTTTCAACTGTCTTAGGACGACCTCTCTTCGTCTCTTCAGGAACTGCAAAATGTTCTGGGTTTATTTCCATATTTAGCTTTTTTGCCTCATCCAGAACTTGTTCTTCAGTTAGCTTATATTTCTTCATGACTTTTGTATAAGCCACTGGTTTGCGACCCTTCGGGTCAACGTATTCGAAAATTCCCACTGCTTTACGCATTTCAATTGTACCGTATTCTGGTACTTCCGCACCTGTTTTTTGCATTTGACTTGCACATCCTTTGCAGAAATTACTTTCACCACGGCGAGGACCTGTGCATTGGGTGTATAGTCCGTTGTTTTGACGTAGTGCTGAACAGCATTCCGCATTCATTTCACCGTTGTAAGGCAGAGGGAATGTTGGCTTTGCTACAGAGACCGACACCTTTTCTGTTTTTCTCTTTCCTTCTTTCTTACCTTCCACCTTTAGCAAATCCAGACCCAGTTCTCTGTACACTTCTTCTGCATTAAAATTGTATTTTGATGCACAGTAATTCACTGTTTTGTACGCTAGTTCTTGCGTAATTTGAACCAATTGGCGGTTAATTTGTTCTGATACCTTAATACTTGACAACATTTTATTCTTTTCACTTCGTTTTAAACTTTTATTACTTTATTTCATTTGATACTTTTCATCTATTCATGAAAAAGGATTTCAATTTTTTTTATTCCACCTTTCAAAAGGTGGAGCCAAAATTTTATTTTTTTATTTTAAAATTAAATTTAATTTATTTAAATTTTATCTAACTTCATTTTACCTCCACATTATTATTTATATTTAAAAAAAATTGAAATGCTTTTTTATTTTATTTTAAATGCATCTTAATAAATATAACAATTATAAATTATTACAATACTACTTTTTAAAATGACATTCAACTCTCTTATGATCCTTAAGGTTAAAACTATATATACCGCTGACCATATCGCTTTTACTCTTCTTACTAAAGAAATCTGTCATGTTTCTTCTATTACATTAATCCCTCAAATCGATCATGATAACGGAGAGATTTACAATATTGCATATATTGATATTCACATGTATTGCGATACTGAAGCTGCTTATCAATTTATACATTCTATCAAAGATGGGGTTTTCATATTATCACACGATAATGTTAATGACAATCCATGGACTTTTCAGATTAATATTCATAATTCTGGTGGACTATCTCTTGGCGCTTTTACTACTCAGTTCCCTCAAAAATATTATAAAAATTATACAAATTTTAATAACAAACTTAACTATACTAATTCTTCTTCTAAAGACCTTACACCCATCATCGGTCTTTCTGATGAACGTTATTCTTTTGATGAAGCCCTTCATCATTTTCATTTATTGATACAAGAATGGCATTCTGTCAATACTGCTTTTGAACGGCGACAAATTGAGAAAAATATTTATCATTTTGATAATGAATTACGTATTCATCATTCTGTTTTGAATAGTCAGCATGTCTCTTCTAGATAAAATTATCAACTTTTACAAATTTACTTTTTTCTTTTATAATATTATAATGTCGTTTGTTAATTTGACTAATTCTGGCGGTTCTTTGATTGTTAATCCTCTAATAGGCGAAATTAACCAAATAAATTTAAGTGATTATTCTGGTTTATTTAATCTTGCAACAAGTAGTATAAATATTGATGTTTCTTCTAATACTACGTCCGTTCTAAATAATGATTTATCTATAATCGGAGGTTATAATACGTTGTCAACAGGTACATATGATCCTGTCTATGCTCTAGCATTTGATGGAAATGGAAATGTATATGTAGGAGGTCCAAGTACTGTAGTTGATGGGATTAGTGCGAATAGGGTTGCAAAATGGGACGGATCATTATGGTCTGCTTTAGGAAGTGGTTTTAATAATATTGTAAATTGTTTAGCATTTGATAGAAGTGGAAATTTATATGCTGGAGGTAACTTCACTACGACTGGCAGTGTTTCTGCGAATTGTATCGCAAAATGGGACGGGTCATCATGGTCTGCTTTAGGATCTGGTGTGAATAATAATGTAAATTCTTTAGTATGTGACTTAAGTGGTAATTTATATGCTGGAGGTAGCTTTACTACAGCTGGTACGGTTAATCCTGCGAATTGCATCGCAAAATGGGACGGATCATCATGGTCTGCCTTAGGAAGTGGTTTAAACACTACCGTAAATTCTTTAGCATTTGATTCAAGTGGTAATTTATATGCTGGAGGTAGATTCACTACAGCTGGTGATAATTCTGTGAATCGCATCGCAAAATGGAACGGATCGTCATGGTCTGCTTTAGGATCTGGTGTGAATAATAATGTAAATTCTTTAGTATGTGACACAAGTGGTAATTTATATGCTGGAGGTAGCTTTACTATACCTGCAAATCGTGTCGCTAAATGGAACGGATCATCATGGTCTGCTTTAGGAAGTGGTATGAATTCTACTGTAAATTCTTTAGCATTCGATGTAAGTGGAAATTTATATGCTGGAGGTTATTTCACTACAGCTGGCGGTAATTCTGCGAATCACATCGCAAAATGGGACGGATCATCATGGTCTCATTTATGAGCTGGTTTAAATAATAGTGTTGTATATATATTAGCATTTGATGCAAGTGGAAATTTATATACTGGAGGTGATTTTACTAGAGCGGGTAGAAATTTTGCAAATTATATTACAAAAATAACAAAGTCATTAACATCATATTTTGAACTTTACACATATGTTAATTCTGATTCAGCAGTATTAGCTTCAATATCTGATACAAGTGGTAATTTATATATTGGAGGTTCCTTTAATACAGCCGGTGGTATTGCTGCAAATTATGTCGCAAAATGGAACGGGTCTAATTGGTCTGCTTTAGGAAGTGGTGTAAATAATAATGTAAATGCTGTAGTATTTGATAGAAGTCAGAATTTATTATATGCTGGAGGTTTATTTACTACAGCGGGTGGTAATTCTGCGAATAGAATCGCAAGATGGGACGGTTCATCATGGTCTGCTTTAGGAAGTGGTGTAAATGATACTGTAAATGCTTTAGCACTCGATCTAAATGGTAATTTATATGCTGGAGGTCTATTTACTTCACCCGCGGTTCGTGTCGCGAGATGGAATGGAACATCATGGTTTCTTGTAGGAACTGGTCCTAGTGCTAATGTAATTTCTTTAGCAACTGATACAGCTGGTAATTTATATGTCGGAGGTGTCTTCACGGTGGTTGATACAACGATTTCAGCATTTCGTATCGCAAGATGGAACGGATCATCATGGGCTGCTTTAGGAAGTGGTTTAAATACTCCTGCATTAGGTTTAGTAACTGATGGAAGTAATAATTTATATGCTACAGGTACATTCGGGACAGCTGGTGGTAATCTTGCGAATAGAATCGCAAGATGGAATCGATCATCATGGTCTGCTTTAGGAACTGGTATTAACAATGAAGGTAACTGTTTATCATACGATGTAGATGGATATATATCTATTGGTGGTCGATTTACTGCACCAAGTAGTGGTATTGTCAAATATGCAACATCTGGTGTAGTAGTTAACACGTATGTTAATTCTAAATTTTTATATACTTTACAACCAAATCAGTTGATAAATCTTATTGTACCAAACTCAGGTGTTGCATATACTAATGGATTACTAATTTAAACCAGTGAAGATTTAAATCTGCACCCTTTAGGGTGAGTTATTATAAATTTCACCGGGTTCATTTGAAAAGATTTAAAATGCTGTCCTATTTCAAATCTCTTATATCGATATGTTAATTATTATTTATAATTATGTTTTTTTTAAATTTATAATTTCTTATTAAATAATATAATGTCTTTGGTTGATTTAATAAATGTTAATGGACAGTTATTTGAAAATGGAACATCTATTTTATCTACAGGACCAACTGGACCTATTGGATATACTGGTGTTACAGGACCTCCTGGTCCTCCTGGTACTATAGGAAATACAGGACCAACTGGACCAGCTGGAGATATAGGACCAACTGGACCAGCCGGCACTGCTAGCAATACAGGAGCAACTGGACCAACTGGTGATATAGGTCCAACTGGGGATACAGGTCCAACCGGAGACACAGGACCCACTGGAAATACAGGACCCACTGGAAATACAGGACCCACTGGTCTTGCCGGACCAACTGGAGTTACAGGACCAACTGGTGATATAGGGCCAGCTGGTGATACAGGATACACTGGTGTTGCAGGACCAACCGGAGATACAGGACCCACTGGTTATGCAGGATCCACTGGAGATATAGGACCAACCGGATGTACAGGACTAAACGGAGATACAGGACCCACTGGAGATACAGGACCAACTGGTCTTGCCGGATCAACTGGTCTTGCAGGGCCAACCGGAGATACAGGACATACTGGTGATGCAGGATCAACTGGGGTTACAGGACCAACCGGAGATACAGGAGTACATGGAGATATGGGACCCACTGGAGATATGGGACCCACTGGAGATACGGGATCAGCTGGATATACAGGACCAGTTGGATATACAGGACCAACTGGTGCAGGACCAATTGGTGATACAGGACCCACTGGTATTGCAGGTCTCACTGGTTATACAGGACCCACTGGTGCAGGACCAATTGGTGATACAGGACCCACTGGTATTGCAGGTGTCACTGGTTATACAGGACCCACTGGTGCAGGACCAACTGGACATACAGGACCAACTGGTCTTGCAGGATCCACTGGAGATACAGGACCCACTGGTTTTACAGGACCTACTGGAGAAACAGGACCTACTGGTCTTGCGGGATCAACCGGAGATACAGGTCCTACTGGACATACAGGATCCATTGGAGATACAGGGCCAACCGGAGATACAGGTCCTACTGGAGATACAGGACCTACTGGAGATACAGGACCTACTGGTCTTGCAGGACACACCGGAGATACAGGTCCTACTGGAGAAACAGGACCTACTGGAGAAACAGGACCTACTGGAGAAAAAGGACCTACTGGAGAAACAGGACCTACTGGAGATATAGGACCCACTGGTGATACAGGACCCACTGGAGAAACAGGACCCACGGGAGATACAGGACCAACCGGAGATACAGGACCCACTGGAGAAACAGGACCCACTGGTCTTGGAGGATCCACTGGAGAAACAGGACCCACTGGTCTTGGAGGATCCACTGGAGATACAGGACCTATTGGAGATACAGGACCCACGGGAGAAACCGGACCTACTGGAGATACAGGACCTACTGGAGATACAGGACCCACTGGTGTTGCAGGACCCACTGGAGATACAGGACCCACAGGAGAAACAGGTCCTACTGGAAATACAGGACCTACGGGAGAAACAGGACCCACAGGAGAAACAGGTCCTACTGGAAATACAGGACCAACGGGTCTTGGAGGATCCACCGGAGAAACGGGACCCACAGGACATACAGGTCCTACTGGATATACAGGACCCACTGGTATTGCGGGATCAACAGGAGATACAGGTCCCACTGGAGATACAGGACCTACTGGAGATACAGGACCTACTGGTCTTGGAGGATCTACTGGAGAAACAGGACCTACTGGAGATATAGGACCCACTGGTGATACAGGACCCACTGGTATTGCAGGTGTCACTGGTTATACAGGACCCACTGGTGCAGGACCAACTGGACATACAGGACCAACTGGTCTTGCAGGATCCACTGGA
>Ga0194118_10004823_pt1 | contig 14482 bp, 11 predicted proteins | sample TA2MahsurfametaG_2_FD_148662 | JGI IMG/M metagenome (GOLD analysis project Ga0194118, IMG submission 148662) | Freshwater microbial communities from Lake Tanganyika, Tanzania - TA2015013 Mahale N5 surface | ecosystem: Environmental > Aquatic > Freshwater > Lake | place: Tanzania: Lake...
CAAGATTTTTTTGTTTTTCTAGGCTATCAGGTGCGGTATCTCCACAGTAAAGAATGTAGTATTCTTCGTGTTTAATTAAAAATGCGGTCGATACATATCCGTCCGGATGGCTTAGAACAAAAGCTTGACCTTGCATTTGCATGTTGGGGATCAAGAAAGGCTCTTTTTCTTTTACCCTTTTGTAATCATATTGATGCAGGATCGGAAGATTGCCTTCAGAGCCAAAATTTGGCCATATGATCCCATTGAATAGATGATCTCGAATGGCATCAATAGTCGCGTTAAGGGCGTAAATCGGCTTTTTAGAATCGCAAGTAGAGTTGATAATTAGCCCTGCAACATGGTCAAGATGGGGATGAGAGATCAGATATGCATGAATATGGTTTCGTAAAATCTCACCCGTTAAGGACCAAGGGCTAACAGGATTTTTATTGATCTTGGTAAAGGCCCCTTTTTCTACGGCAATTTCAAGTCCATGCAATATCGTTCCTGCATCAAAAGCGATAAAATCATTGCTAGATTGCGCTCCTACTAAATATGCGGAGTTGTTGGTTTCTCCGGGCCCGCCACTACATCCTAAAACAATCACTTGAAAATGGGCAAAAATAAAAGAGGGGAGAAAAAAAACGGATGAAATAAGATGTTTCATAAAAGGTATTGATAGCTTTCTTTCAATACCTTGTCAATTAAAGATCTTATTTTAAAAATCTCTTAGTTGTTGAGTTCATCTTTGTTTACAGAACTATCGGCTGTAATCACCCAACCGCCTCCAAGAGCTTTGTAAATATTGATAAGGGTGGTATATGAATAGCCTTGAGCGCTTGCGTATTCTAAAAGAGCTGTTAAAAGGCGGCGTTCAGCATCCAAAAAGGTCAAGTAATCTGTAAGTCCATCTTCGTATTGCAATTTAGCTAAATGAAAGTACTGTTTTTGTGTTTGTACGTGCGCTTTTTGTACTTCAATTTGCTCTAAAGAAATTTTGTGTGCAATGAGGGCGTTATTGACCTCTTTTACTGCATTTAAAATTGTGCTTTGGTACTCGTGCAAAAGCATTTCTTTTTGTGCTTTAGCCAGTTTTAAATTACCCGTTAATTGACCACCTGTGAAAATTTCTTGCAAGATAGCAGCTCCATATTGCCATACACTTGAAGCGCTATTGAAAAGATTTTTGATTTGAGAGCTGTCTGTTCCTAAAGTTGCGGCTAAATTGATCTGAGGAAAAAAATTGGCTCTAGCTACGCCGATGTTCGCATTGGCTGCAATCAGTTTTTGCTCAGCGGCTAAAATGTCAGGACGGTTATTCAAAAGATCGCTAGGTAAATAGGTTGGTACTGATAGGGGAAGATGGATTTGCTCTAAAGTTTTACCTCTTTTCACCGGCCCAGTTGTTTTTCCTAATAGATTGATCATTTGATCTTCTGCAAAAGCTTGATCAATTTGTAGTCGATATAAGCGGATCGTAGCTTCTTCAAGTTCTGATATTGCTTGTTCAACAGGCATTTCTGAAGTGATCCCTAGTTCAAAACGGACCCTAGCTAATCGAAGAGACTCTTCTCTAGTTTCTATGGTCTTTTTAAGTACATTGATTTCACGATCGATTTGTAAGATATCAATGTACGTACTTGCAACGGCAGTAATTAACGTTAAAACAACTGCTCTTCTAGAGTCAATCGATGAAAGCAGCTCAGCTAGAGCCGCATCAGAGGCGCTTCTAATAAGTCCCCAAAAATCGAGATAATAGCTGCCGTTAAGAACCAAGTTAAAGGTGTTAAATCTACTTGGAACAGAGATGTCAGCGAATTGTGGAAGCTGAGAAATAGAAGAAAGACCTGGTAGAAAAGGTTGCTGCGTATTGGATATTTGCTGGTTGTTGCCACTAACATTTGCATTGAATTGTGGAAAAAAACCTGATCTAGCTATTTGAAGCTGTGCGATAAATTGATCAACATTGGCTATAGCAACTTTGAGATCCTGATTGTTTTCTAGTGCTTCTTGGATGTAATCATTTAAGACTTGATCACCGAACTGAGCCCACCAATTGGTATTAGAAATATTTCCTATATCAGAGGTTTCTATGCGCCACTTATTGGGCATGGCTACAGTTGTTCTTTCATATTTAGGAGCCATGCTGCAGCTTTGTAATAAAACTAGACTAAGAGCGATATATCGTTTCATTTACTCTTTTCTCCTCGGTATAAGAGGGTGAAAAAGAAAGGAACAAATAAAAGCGCAAGCGTTGTAGCAGATAGCATACCCCCCATAACTCCTGTTCCAACAGAGTGGCGAGAGTTGGCTCCAGCTCCTGAACTGATGACTAAAGGAAGTACGCCAAAAACAAAGGTTAAAGAGGTCATTAAAATCGCTCTGAATCTTAGTCTTCCCGCTTCAAGGGCGGCTTGAACGATGGACATGCCTTCTTTGTGTTTGAGTATAGCAAATTCAACAATCAAAATAGAATTTTTGGCAGATAGCGCAATCAAGGTTACAAGGCCGATCTCGAAGTAGATATCATTCACAAGCCCTCGCATTTTGATGGCAATAAAGGCTCCTATCATTCCAAAGGGTATGGCCATAATTACTGCTAAAGGAAGAGACCACTTTTCATAAAGAGCTGCCAAAATTAAGAAAACGAGGACAAGTCCGCCGAGCAATACTAAAGATGAAGAGCCTTCAGTGGTCAGCTCTTGATACACTTCACCGCTCCAATCAAAGCGCATATCGCTTGGCACGACTTTCTCTGCTACTTCTTCCATAGCCTTAATAGCTTGGCTTGAAGAATATCCTTTAGCAGGTCCTCCCATAATTTGCACTGCTGGGTAGTCATTAAACCTGCTAATTACGTTAGATCCTTTTCCTGGTTGAATCGTAATTAACGATTTTAGGGGGACCATATCTCCTTTCATAGAGCGAACGTAGATATTTCCTAGATCAGTGAGTTTTTCTCGATAGCTCGGATCTGCTTGGGCAATTACTTGATAAACGCGTCCGAACTTATTGAAATTATTGACGTAGATAGAGCCTAGTAGCGTTTGCAGAGTTTGATAGACATCTCCTATAGAAATGCCAAGGGCCTTAGTTTTGAATCGATCCAAATCGATATTAAAAAATAGATTGTTAAATTGTGCATTAGAGTGAAGAAAAGCAAGCTCTGGCCGTTTTCTTGCTTCTACTAAGAAGTCATTGAGTACCTCTTCTAAAGCAGCATTTCCGCCATCACCCATATTTTCAATCCAAAACTCAAAACCTCCTACAGTGCCTAATCCCTGAATTGCCGGAGGGTTGACAACAAAAATAGCAGCATCTTGGATCTCTAGAAACTCTTTATTGAGTGTTGCCATCACAGCTGGAGCAAGAAGATCCTCTTTTTTTCGCTTTTGCCAATCTTTCAGCATGATAAAGTATGTCGCCATGTTGGTGATATCAATTCCGCTAATCAAATTGAATCCAGAAAGCTCGACAACCTTATCTACGGCTGGATGTTTTAGGGCGATATCACTAACGCTTTTGCCCACTTTGATTGTGCGATCTAAACTAGCTCCATCTGAAAGCTGTGCAAAAGCAATTACATATCCTTGATCTTCATTAGGGACTAAGCTTGTCGGTGTAGTTTTAAAAAAGATCCCAACAAGAAAAATAGCAAGGGCAAAACAGCCTAGTGATAGGTTCTTTTTAGTGATAAACCAACTAGCAATCGACACATATTTTTCGGTCAATCGATCTAAGTATTGGTTAAATAAAGTAGCAACGCGATGCTCTTTATGCACCGACTTTAGTAAAATAGCTGCTATTGAAGGGCTTAAAGTTAAAGCTACAATACCAGAAAAAACCACAGAAACAGCAATCGTTAAGGCAAACTGTTTATAAAGAGCCCCAGCGATACCTCCTAAAAAAGCTATCGGGATAAATACGGAGCATAAGACAAAGACGATAGCAATAATAGGCGCTGTCACTTCTTCCATAGCAATAATTGCCGCTTGCTCTGCGGTCATCGTTTTTTTTCTTAGATTTCTTTCAACGTTTTCTACTACTACAATAGCGTCATCAACCACAATACCTACTGCAAGCACCATTCCGAACAAGGTAAGCGTGTTGATAGAAAATCCAAGTAGATACATCCCTATAAATCCACCTGAAATAGAAACAAGCATAGCAATTACAGGAATCAATGTAGCTCTTGAAGATTGCAAGAAGACAAAGACAACAATAGCAACAAGTATGGCAGCTTGGATGAGGGTTTTGATCACTTCATTGATAGAAAAGTGGATGTACTGTGTGGTGTCGTAGGGTATAGAGTAGGTGAGTCCTTCAGGAAAGTTTTGTTTAAGCCGTTCCATTTCCTTATAGATGTCACTTGCTACATTGAGTGCGTTTGCATCATATTCTTGATAGATTGCAAGAAGAACAGTTTCTTGACCGTTGATAGCTCCGTCGACAAAGTAATTTTGCGCTCCTAGCGTGATATTTGCGATATCCTTAAGTAAAACAAAAGAGCCATCAAGCTCAGCTCTTAAAATGATATTGCCAAATTCTTTTGGAGTAGAAAGGCGCCCTTTAGTCTGCATAGGTACTGTCAAAATCACAGGATGCGAGTTAGGCGCTTGCCCCATTTGGCCAATGCCGTAGTCAGCGTTTTGATCTTGAACAGCATTGATTACATCGTTGGTGGTTATGCCAAGTTCTGCCATGCGATCAGGATATAAATCGATTCTCATCGCATAGGTTCTTTGTCCGATCACGGTAATATTTGCAATACCAGGAACTAGATTTAGGGCATTAACGACTTCTATGTTAGCATAGTTACTCACATATTCTTGGTCATAGCGACCTTCTGGCGATTGGATAGCAACAACAAGTAAAATGCTGGGAGTTTGCTTAGTAACGCTTATACCTTGTAGCTGCACAGGCTGAGGCAATTGAGAGAGAACCTGGCTGACAAGATTTTGTACGTTTACTTGGTCGATATCTGAGTTAGAATCAATATCGAAATAGCACTGCAGCTTCATCATGCCTGTCGATGCACTTTGCGAGTACATATAAATCATTCCAGGAGCACCGAGGATCTGCTGCTCAAGAGGGGAGGCAACGTCGTTAGCCATCACTTCTGCACTAGCGCCGTTATAATTTGCGGTCACTTGAATTAAAGGCGGAGTCATATTGGGGTATTCAGCGATAGGCAAAGCTTTCATCGCTACAAATCCACACAATACAATAATGATGGAAATCACAGCGGCAAAAATAGGGCGTTGGATGAAAAACTTACTCACAAATAGTCTTCTGGGTTTCTTCTATAACAGGAACGGGCTCAAGCCATGAATTTACTTTTACTTTCGAGTGATTCATCACTCTGCTAACACCTTTGCCGATAACAATATCACCCGGATTTAAACCATTGTTGATGATCCAGTAATTACCATACCAGTCTCCTACTTCTACCGGACGAAGCGTTGCTAGACCATCTTCAGAGATGACAAAGACAAAAATGCCATTTTGTCCCATCATTACTGCTTCTTGAGGAACTAAAATAGCATTAGGTCTCATAGCCCCTTTCACAGTTGCTTTGACAAATAGACCAGGTCTCAATATCCCTTCAGGATTAGGTAAAACAGCTCTTACAAGCATTGTACCGGTGTTTTGTTCAATAGCAGGGGAAAGAAAATCGATACTCCCTTTGCTTGGCATTACAGTTCCATCGGCTAAAGTTATTTCGATGATGAATTCATCTCTTGGAGGAAAGACAAGCCTTTTTTGACAAGTTTCTCTTCTAGCTTTCAATAAATCGTTGTCAGATACGCTAAAATTGACCCATATCGGATCAATAACATAGAGATTAGCTAATAAGCTATTAGGTCCTGGAGATATCAAGGCGCCTTCTCTAAATACAGCTTTTCCAACCATGCCGGCAACAGGTGCGTTAATTTGCGTGTAGCTCAATTCAACCTCTGCTTTCATAACAGAAGCTTGAGATAGTTGAACATCTGCAGAAGCAGCTAGAGAATTTGCGATCGCATTGTCGTAATCCATCTGGCTGACGGCATTTTGAATATAAAGAGGTGTCATCCTTTGTTCTTGTTGCTCAGCTCTCCACAAAACAGCTTCTCTTTGAGCAAGAAGAGCTTTTTGTTCATTGAGCGAATCGATGAATTGTCTTTGATCGAGAGTGAAAAGAGGGGCATTGGATTCTACCATGCTCCCTTCTTTGTAGGTGATTTTTTCCAAATATCCTTCTACTCGGGCTCTTAGCTCAACAATATGGGAGCTTTCAGCAACAGCAACAAATTCAAAATTGGCCGGGATATTTTGAGGCTCTATTCTTAAAGCGGAAACGGGAATTGATTGTTGAGCTTGCTCTGTTTTTTTTGTGCAGCCAACTAAAAAAAGGCAAATTAAGGGTAGGTACTTCATATTCGATCGAAATAACACTCGATGAATAATTTCTCAACATGATAATTTGACAAAATGCAACTTTTCGCTTTATATGTAGGTGGCAAAGCCCCTAAAAGTCTTATCGAGGTACACGATGTATTCTTTTGTGTAGCAAAAGATCTCGAACATGCTCAAAACCTGCTAAGACAAAAATGGTGGGGATTGCCAAATCAAGTCCATATAGATTCATACATAATTCTTAGTTCAATCGATGGACATAAGATTGAGTTAGTAAAAGAACCTTTTGAGGAGTCTAAAAAACTTTTTTTTCTCCATTTTGGCGGATATTATGAACATCTATTCGGAGAAGTGCATCAAAGTGCATTTTTTATTGCAGAAGATGCTGCTGAAGCGATACGAAAAGCAAGAAATACACTTTGTGTAGATCTTCTAGAGCAACATTTAGACAGCTGCATAGATGTAGAAAATATTTTAAATTTTGATGAAATGGATGGGTATTACCTACATTTTATTGAAGATAGAGAAGCCGAAGTATCTAAGGCTACGCCCGGTTACCTTTTTTTATCTTGCGTATAATCCTGTTTTAAAACTACAGTATAGGCAGTTTAGGCAGTATTGTTGTCCTAAGCTATGGTTTTAAGAATTGTTAAAAGAGAAATGTATATGAAGCTTTATGTAGGCAACCTGCCTTTTAGTCACTCAGAAGAAGATGTAAGAAGAATCTTCGCTGCTTATTCAACAGTTACAAATTGTACTTTAGTAAAAGATGCAGAAACAGGCAGATCACGCGGGTTCGCCTTTGTAGAATTGAGCTCAGATGATGAAGCTCGCAATGCGATTAGCGATCTTCATAACAAACAAGTAGGCACAAGAGCTCTTGTTGTTAACGAAGCACGTCCTCGCGAATCACGTCCTCCAAGAGATGGCGGAAGAGATAGAGACGACAGAAGACCGTTCAACAAAAACAGAAGATAATTTTGTTTAGTGCATCCCCCTCATCTAGTATGAGGGGGCATCTTTCCCCATAGACTTTACAGTCGAAAATTTCTAAATCATTCCTACAGTAGTTAGCCTAGAAGTATCAATAGATATTGATAGGAAAAATGCTACAAAAGATCTTATTATTCAAAAAATAATAAGACATGCCATTTCTGGCATGTCTATGCTGCAAAACCAACTATTTTTTCTTATTCAAATTTTGTGCTGATTTTGTATGTTGCTCTGATCTATTTGATTGAGCATTCTGGTTGCGTTGATGTTCTTGATGGTATTGAGCTGGTTTTGCTGCAGATGTTTGATGTTGTTGGTTTTGTTGTGCTGGCTTATTTTCTTTTTTCATAGATCATCCATTTTCATCGTTATTTCCAGCAGCTGCAACTAGACGGCGCCTAATGAGAGCTGCTATTAAATTTAATCTTGAATTTGATCCTTTTTTTTTCAACACCTTTCCCTAATTTTTCATAAAATATTGATTATAAATTTTATAAATTTTATAAAAGCTAGAAATTTATAAAAAATCTTTATGCTGATATTGTATGTTTGTTATTTTTAAAATCTTAGGATTTATTATTATATAACGTGTTGAATGTAAGTTGTAAAAAGAATAGAAAAAAGCCACTGCCCAGATTTGCAGTGGCTTAGCTTTATTATTTTACTGATCTTAGGTAAGTTTGAACGTTCTTAGAGATTCCCGGATAAAGAGTCTTTATGTTGTCGCGAATTCTATGCAAAAGATCGGCGGTTGAAACGGTAGATGGGAGAAAATCTTTTTCAAGAGAAGCATAGCTACAGAAATTCTCCATTGATTCTTTCCACTTAGCTTCACCCATTTTTGTTCTTTTTTGATCTATCCCGTCGATGAATTTTTGTTTCAAGTTATTGAACACCACTGTCCTACCTTTCATTAATGTCAAAAAATTATCCCGATTTGCATCAGTGGATAGGGCCAGGGCTAACATGGTTAAAGGAGGAACATTAGAGTCTAAACGGCTTTGTATAGAGGTATTAGTTTTATCTTTTTGCTGTAAACTCATAAGATCGCCTATGCCTCCTTGTGCAAGCGCGTGCATTAGCTTTGTAGTATCGCTATAGGCTTGTCTAGGATTGGCTATATTCAGTAACTCAATCAGTTCAATACTTTCAACTGACTCTGTCTTTATTTCCATAACCTCTGGGTCTGTACCTGCATCTTTGATGCGATTTTCAGGTAAGAGAATCGCTCTTTGCTCATTTGGCTGATTTATCTCTTCTATACTTGTTGCAGCAGATGGGGGATTGGATTCAAAATCAAATATTTCATCTAATTGGGGTGTTTTTTGTTTACTTGGGGATACGGCATCAACTAGCCAGCAAGCGGTAAAAACAACAATAGGATAAAGAGGGAAAATAATGCTCAAAATGTAGTTAGCTATCACCGTGATTTTATCGATAAGAGGCGTATCTTTAGTAAACGTGTATGCACCCTCTGCAAAGGCTTCAAAATGGGTTTTTGGCACGTTATTTGAAGCTGAAATTGCTAATGACATAAGGCATATCCTATTTGTTAAACTTCTATTTTAAAATATTTTCTCTGAGAACGTCGGCATTTTCTACAATTTTGCACATCAATTCCTCCGTCTCTTGTTTATCATCAAGTAGACCATTTGGTGCTTTTGAAAAGGCAATAAAGGCTTGAACTTCTTTTTCCCACTCATCTTTATTCATGTTTCTTCTACCAGTATCTAGGTCAGAAATCAGTTTTGCATGAATAGATGGATATCCTGAAAATGTGGAAAATGCAAATGGAGCTTGTCTTGCCTTAATTTCTTTCAGCAGCTTTGGCCCTTCAGGATTGAGTAGCGCTATAGCAAGTATTGTCATAGGCGTTAAATATGAGATCCGATCGCTAACAGAATCTTCAAGTTGTATAGTATTTCCTAAGCGATCTTTTAAAACTGTGGGTAATAATAGCTGACGCATTTCAAATAAGCTACCTTTAGCTAGAATAGGCAGCAAAATGCCATTTACATCATCTAAATCTTGCAGCTTAACTTTAGCAAAAAGATCTATTTCATTAGCAGAATTTACCGCCGGTTCTTCTTCTGTTAGCAGCGTTTCTTCGTTTTCTTTAATGGGATGGGAATCACTGATGGTGAATGTGGCTGTTTTTTCTTCTATAGAATTGTGATTAATAGGTCTAAAGCGCTCTAGTAAGAGCCTCGAAGTTTGATCATCAGATATTTCTTTAATAACAATAGCTTCTACCTTGAAGAGGCAGTCATATAAATCATGAATAAAAAAAGCAAGAATAGCTCCTGCTGGATATAGAGGGATAAGAATGCTAAAAAAATAATTTGCTACAACAAGTACTTTTTCTGATGTAGGGGAATTTTGTGAATAATGGTATGCCCCATCTAAAAAAGCCTGAAGATGAGATTTATTTTGTGGAGAAAACGCACCAATAGACATTATTAACATCTCGCTATTTTTCATCAATCGCAAGATATTATAACGCAAATAATAATGTAAGTCAAAATAATATAATTTTAGTTATTTTATATTGTTAAGACGTTCAATTAAAGTTAAAGATATTTTTTATTGTTTCAAATGTGTTATTGACAGCATTGCTCGATGCATCTATGGGCAAACTCAGTGCTGAAGGAATAGCATTTTTCCAAAATACTGCTTGAACAAGATGATTCAAAATTGCCTGAGAGATACTAGCAGTAAGATCTCCATTGGCGGTTTGTAAATTTTTAAATTGAAGCGTTTTTAATGGGGGGAGGGTAGAAGGTTGTTTTTGCGCGGGGGTTAAAAGTTTAAAATTGAGATTATTTAATAACAAAAGATCGATATTCGCATTTCTTCTACTTGTTTGATCTGCAGAAGAGCTCTTTAGATTGGCTAAAATTGTGCTCCAATTGCCGTTTGAGTAATCGCTGCTGTAGAATTCGATATTCATATCTATTGTGTCTATAACAACTTTTTTTAAAAAAATTGTTTTTTTCAAATAATTTGTGGCAGGAGCTGAGACTTGAATAGAGCCTATTTTTAGTGAATAGGGGATTTTGGCGTTATTGGGACTGCCAACTAAGATATCAGAAATGGTTAGCAAGGAATTTTTGTAAGTTATTTTTTTTACTGATACAGGTACACCAAGTTCCTTTGTTAAGGTTGTAGAAAGTAGGAATTCAGCATTATAGACGGCAATACTAAAGCTAGTTAAAAGGATAAGAACCAAGAAAGATAAAATGAAAAGAAGGCGTCTCATACCTTCCATATAAAAGAGAGGGGTGTTTTCTGCAAGGAAAACACCCGATTATTTTAGTACATGTCTGCTGGCATTGCAGGTTCTGCCTTTTTATCAGACGGAAGCTCAGTGATTGTAGCTTCTGTTGTTAAAAGAAGACCAGCAATTGAAGCTGCATTTTCTAAAGCTGAACGTACAACTTTTGTAGGATCGATAACGCCTACTTCAACAAGGTTCTCGTAGGTATCTGTGAGAGCGTTGTAGCCGTGTGTATATGCATGGCTTAAAACTTCACGGATCACTACAGAGGCTTCTTTACCGGCGTTCATAACGATCTGGCGCATTGGAGCTGAAAGAGCATCGCGAACGATTGTCATACCAGCTTTTAGATCAGAATCTTCTGTTTTAGAAATTAGGTGTTCTACATCGCTGATACAGCGTAGTAGGGCAACGCCACCTCCGGGAACGATTCCTTCTTCAACAGCAGCTTTTGTAGCATGAACTGCGTCATCAACACGATCCTTGATTTCTTTAAGTTCAGTTTCTGTAGCAGCTCCGACTCTAATGACTGCAACACCACCTGTCAACTTAGCAAGGCGTTCTTGAAGTTTTTCTTTGTCGTAATCTGAGGTAGATTCTTTGATTTGACGACGGATTTGCTCAGCTCTTTGAGAAATGGTTTCTTTTTTTCCTGAGCCGTCGATAATCATGGTTTCATCTTTTCTAACGACAACTTTTTTAGCGTGTCCTAGCTGCTCTAGGCCTGCTTTTTCAAGCTTCATTCCGAGCTCTTCGCTGATAACTTCTGCGCCTACAAGGATTGCGATATCTTGTAAGATTTCTTTGCGGCGATCTCCAAAAGCTGGAGCTTTCACGCACGCTACTTTTAGATTTGCGCGAAGTCTATTTACGATAAGCGTAGCAAGAGCTTCTCCTTCAACATCTTCTGCGATTACTACAAGCGGTTTGCCTGTTTCTACAGCAGCTTGTAAAATCGGAAGGAATTCCTTCATGGAAGAGATTTTTTTGTCGTAAAGAAGGATTTGTGCATCTTCAAATTCTGTTTGCTGTTTGTCTGCATCAGTAACAAAGTATTGAGAAATGTAGCCACGATCAAAGGTCATACCCATGACGCACTCCATTTCGTTTTGCATAGTTTTCCCTTCTTCAACCGTGATAACGCCCTCTTTTCCTACTTTATCCATTGCCTTAGCAATGAGCTCTCCAATAGCAGGGTCGTTATTAGCAGAAATTGTTCCAACTTGAGCGATTTCTTTGTTGCTGCTTACTTTCTTGCTGTTTTTTTTGAGGCTTTCTACTGCAGTTACAACAGCTTTATCAATACCTCTTTTGAGCTGAACAGGGTTTGCTCCAGATACAACTAAGCGTTGTCCGCTAACGTAAATTGCTTGGGCAAGCACTGTAGCTGTTGTGGTTCCATCTCCAGCAACATCATTAGTTTTGCTTGCTACTTCTTTTACAAGCTGAGCTCCCATGTTCTCTACAGGATCTTTAAGCTCGATTTCTTTAGCAACGCTAACGCCGTCTTTAGTAATTAATGGGCTGCCAAACGATTTGTCGAGAATAACATTTCGTCCTTTAGGACCGAGAGTGACTTTCACTGCATCGGCGAGGGTGTTAACACCTTTAAGAATCTTTGCGCGTGCTTCGTCGCTTGTGGTGACAGTTTTTTTTGCCATAACGTTATTTCTCCTATATTTTTATTCTACAATAGCAAGGATGTCGGTTTCTTTTAGGATGATGTAATCTTCACCATCTAAAGAGATCTCAGTTCCTGCATATTTATCAGCGATCACAACTTGTCCTACTTTTACAGTCATAGGAATCACAGTTGATGTTTTTGCATCTTTAGCCCCAGGGCCAACAGCAATTACTTCCATCTTGATACTCTTATCTTTTGCAGTATCAGGAATGATAATGCCGCCAGCGGTTCTTTCCTGGGCTTCAATTCTTTTTGCTAGAACACGGTCAGCGAGAGGAACAAGTTTCGTTTTTGTTTTTGTTGTCATAGCTGTCTCCTTTTTTTGAGTATGAGATAAATGTTTTTACTGTTACGATACACAAAACTGTTTTTTTTTGGCAATAAAAATTAGCAAACAAGAGATCTGTTTGCTAATTCCTTTCTTTAATCGAAGGATGCTCATGCGTAACACATGGATTTGTTTGGCTATTATATTCAATCAAGGAGTTCTTATGGGGGCGAAAACACGATCTGAAATTCCCGATACAGCAAAATGGAATGTAGAAAGTATTTATCCAGATATCCAAAGATGGGAAAAAGAGTATCAAGCACTTTCTTCAAAAGCTAGTGGCGGCTGGCAGGAAATACGTCAATTTGAAGGCAAACTTGCTTCAGGGCCTTTAGAGTTAAAAAAACTTTTAGATACTATGTATGCGATTTCCCGCACTTTAGAAAAAATTTATACCTATGCACATTTGCGCCACGATGAAGATGTAGCTTTTGATGCACATAAAACGATTTACGCAAGAGGTCTTTCACTATATCAAGATTTTGACCAAGCGACATCTTGGATCAATCCTGAGATTTTAGCCTTAGATCAAAAGACTTTAGAACACTACCTTGCATCAAAAGAGCTTGCAGATTATCACACGGTAATCAATAAGCTTTTAGATCAAAAAAAGTATGTACTTCCTGCTGATCAAGAAAAGTTATTGGCGCTTTCTTCAAAAATCGCTCGCACCCCTTATGCGGTTTTTAATGCTTTAAATAACGCTGATTTAAGATTTAAAGACATTTATGACAGCGAAGGCAATCAGCATCCTCTAACACATGGAACTTACTCATTATATCTTCAATCTCAAGATCGCACTTTAAGAAAAAATGCTTTTACCAATGTTCTTTCTGAGTATAAAACACACGAAAATACACTCGCTGAAGTTCTTAACGGGGTAGTGCAAAGTCATATATTCTCTATGAAAGCTAGAGGATATGAGTCATGCTTGCAAGCAGCTCTACAGCCGCATCAAATCAACCGAAAAGTCTACGATTCTCTTATTAGTGAAATCAATGCCAATCTCAGTGTTCTTCACGATTATGTCAATTTTAGAAAAGAGATTTTAGGTCTAGATCAAATCCACTTTTACGATCTTTATGTACCTCTTGTAGAAGACATCGAAATGGATTTTTCTTATGAGGAATCTTCGAAGGTAGTTTTATCTTCAGTTAAAGTTTTAGGTCGCGAGTACCAAGAAACCCTTAAAAAGGGGCTTACTGAAGAGCGCTGGGTAGATATCTTTGAAAATCAAGGTAAAAGATCAGGGGCGTATTCTAGCGGCTGTTTTGATAGCTATCCATTCATTTTGATGAATTATACCAATACATTGAGAGATCTCAAGACTCTAGCGCATGAAGCAGGTCATAGTATGCATACATACTTAAGCCAAAAAACGCAGCCTTATCATTATGCAAATTATCCTATTTTTGTGGCAGAAGTTGCTTCTACATTTAATGAGGAATTAGCTTTTCAGACTTTAATAGAAAAAGCAAAGTCAAAAAAAGAGCGGATCTATTTACTTTGTCAAAATATTGAAGATATACGAGCTACACTCTTTAGACAAACGATGTTCGCAGAATTTGAGCTTAGGATCCATCAGCTTGCAGAGACTGAAGTGCCTTTGACCCCGCAAGTGCTCAAACAGACCTATAGAGATCTGAATGTGAAGTATTTTGGCCCTTCATTCACTGTAGATGAAGAGCTCGATTATGAGCTTTTCCGTATACCCCATTTTTTCTACAATTTCTACGTTTATCAGTACGCAACTGGAATGAGCGCAGCCCATGCGCTGGTAGAAAAGGTTAGAAAAGAAGGGGAGAGTGCCCGCGATAAT
>Ga0194118_10004827_pt1 | contig 14470 bp, 12 predicted proteins | sample TA2MahsurfametaG_2_FD_148662 | JGI IMG/M metagenome (GOLD analysis project Ga0194118, IMG submission 148662) | Freshwater microbial communities from Lake Tanganyika, Tanzania - TA2015013 Mahale N5 surface | ecosystem: Environmental > Aquatic > Freshwater > Lake | place: Tanzania: Lake...
TAACTCATCACTACTTGCGGCAAGGAGGGAGCCATAAATTACTAACACAATTGGAACAATTGAGGCACCAAATATCGTCCATCCAATAACAGCTTTACCGGAGACTGTTCTTGGTAAATACCTAGAGTAATCAGCTGCACAACCAACCCAACCCAGTCCAATTCCAGTGATCGCAAAGATTACCGCGCCAATAAATCCAGCTGTTGTGCCATTTTCAATTGTCGAGACCTTTGCCCAATTAACTGAGTCAATTGTTAGTAATATGTAACCAACGGTTAAGCCAATTGTGGTTATTGTGAGAAAGAATTGAATTTTCATAATCACCTTAAAACCTAAAACGCCACCAATAATTGTTAATCCGCCTGCTAGTAAAAAACCAAAGATTTTTGATAGATCAGGATCAATATTTCCTACTCTTGTGAAAACAGTTTCTGATGCTAATGTGGCAAGGGAGACTAAGACTGTTTCCCAACCAACAAAAATTAAATATGATAAAAAGCCAGGTAATCGATTTCCTTTAACACCAAATGCTGCTCGAGATAATGTCATGGTGGGTGCATTGGCACGTTTACCTGCTAGAGATGAGATTGCTACTAATGAAAAACTTCCTAAGATTCCAATGACCGCTGCTGCAGTTGCTTGCCAAAAAGAGATTCCAAAACCTAGAAAAAAAGACCCATAGGAGAGTGCTAAAAATGAAACATTTGCTGCAGCCCATGGCCAAAACAAAGAACGAGCAGTGCCTCGTCTTTCTGATTGATCAATAAAATTAATGCCATTTAATTCAATCTGATTTGCTATTGGCACCATAAGAGTGTGACTGAATACGACAGGTTTGTTTAATTCATTGATAAAAATTGGTTTACTTGATCTTGTATTACTGAGCGCTGCTTCTCACCTTTAGATATGCGCTTGTAGAAATCTACTGTCCAAGCCAAACTTTCTTGAAAGCCTAGTTTTTCACTCCAACCCAACTCTCTACGTGCCTTGGTGCTATCTAGCACCAAAGTTTTAGTCTCTGCTTTATGTTCACCTGCATCCTGCTGCCAGTTTTTATCTGAGCCCCATAACTTTGCCGCTTGAGTGGCAACATCAGCTACAGAATGTGACGGATTTACTGGCGGGCTAAAATTCCACTCTCCATTGACTCCTTCTTTAATTTGCTTCTCAATTAAAGATAAATACCCATTTAAACAATCAAGTACATGTTGCCATGGTCTAATAGCTTTGGGGTATCTGATAATTGGCGCTTTATTCTCAATAAAACTATTCACAAGATCAGGCAGTAAACGATTCTCGGCAAAATCACCTCCGGCAATGACATTGCCTGCTCTTGCAATAGAAATCGGCGTAAGGCCATAACTAGATCTCCAGGATTGTGTTGCTATATCTGCAGCTGCCTTTGATGCACTGTATGGATCGCTGCCCCCTAAAGGATCTGACTCAACGTATCCAGCAGTTTTATCTGTATTTTTATAAACTTTATCGGTTGTAATTATTAAAGTGGCTCTTGGACTTAAATCCTTAGTAACTTCTAATACGTTTAGTGTTCCGATTACATTAGTCTGGAAAGTTTCAATTGGTGACTTGTACGATGCTTTTACTAATGGTTGTGCTGCAAGATGTATGACCACATCAACATTCATCTTGGGTAAATCACTTGACTTTAAAGCACGAATATCCTGGTAGAGATTCTGCTCAAAAATTTCACTTAAGTGAGACAGCTCAAAAATTGAATTACTCTCGGGTGCTAATGAAATTCCTGATACTTGATGACCTAGAGTCTTTAACATTACCGAAAGCCAAGCTCCTTTAAATCCAGTGTGACCTGTGATTAGGTAATGCATTTACTTAACTTTTCCACTCATAAATTCTGAAATCGATTCAATTACATAATCAAGCATTGGTTTAGTAAGTCCTGGATAAACACCAACCCAAAAGGACCGCTTCATAATAATGTCTGTGTTGGTTAGATTTCCTACCACCCTGAAGGCAACATCTTTGTATGCAGGTTGTTTTAGAATGTTTCCTGCAAATAACAATCTGGTACCTATTTTTCTTGAATCTAAAAATCTGAGTAGGGCTTCTCTATCAATTGGATGAGATGGGTTTAAAGTAATAGGAAATCCAAACCAGGCTGGGTCGGATTTTTTGGTAGGGGTAGTAAAATTCAATCCTTCAACACCCTTCAAATTTTCTTTAAGATAGTTGAAGTTAAACTTTCTTTTCTCAATAAACCTTTCAAGCTTGGCCAATTGTGATAAGCCTAATGCCGCCTGCATATCTGTAGCTTTAAGGTTATAACCAATATGACTATAAATGTATTTATGATCGTATCCTTTCGGTAGATCCCCTAACTGCCACTCAAATCTTTTCTGACAAGTATTGTCACAGCCTGTATCGCAATAGCAATCTCTGCCCCAGTCACGAAATGATTCAACTTGTCTTTTAACTAAGGGTGATTTAACAAATACCACCCCGCCCTCACCGGTGGTTATATGGTGAGCTGGGTAAAAACTTACTGAAGCGGTATCACCAAAACTTCCTGTTTTTTTACCATCATACGTAGACCCCAAGGCATCACATGAATCCTCTACCAGCCAAAGATTATGTTTCTTGCAAAGCTCTTGAACCGCATCGACATTAAAAGGGTTACCCAAAGTATGGGCGATCATTATGGCCCTAGTTTTACTAGATACTGCTTCCCTTAGCATTTCAACATTTACATCCAAGGTATCTAAATCAACATCAACGACTACCGGCTTTAAATTATTCTGGATGATTGGGTTTACAGTGGTTGGAAACCCCATAGCTACCGTTAAAACCTCATCTCCAGGTTTTAATGCTCGTTCGCCAAGTTTTCTACTTGTTAGAGCACTAAGTGCACAAAGATTGGCACTAGAGCCACTATTTACAAACAGTGCCGACCTTGTTCCAACAAATTCAGCTAATCCTTTTTCAAATGCTTTTGTATACCTACCTGATGTAAACCATCCATCGAGAGATGAGTCGACTAGATTCACAAAATCCTCTGAATCCAAAACTTTTCCTGAAACAGGAACAGCGTCTTCGCCAGGAGAAAATTTGCGTTTACTTATTAGCTGTTCAGAGTACTCCTTTGTAAGATTCAAAATCTTACCTCTTAACAAATCAATTTCGCTTTTAGTCATCACTCTCCTGAGATTTAGGGGTCAAATACTACCTTGAGAAGAGTTTTCCGATGTTAATGAGGTTTATAAGCCTGACTATTTCACCCTATTGCATCGGGAGTTAAGAAGTACTAACCAATCGAGAGTAATTCTCTGCAAGGACCTGCTGGCTTGCAGTTCATTTACTTTAGCTTGTGAAACAACTAACTCTTTGAAACTAGTGTCCAAATTTCGCCTTACGATCAAGATTAAATCTTCTAAACCTTTGAAATAATGCTTATCTTCAAATTTAAATCTTCGTAAATCTATATTGTCTCTTAGAAGTATAGGATTTCCAGATAGCACAGCTTCTACAATAACCATGCCATCGCCTTCATAGTCAGATGGAACGATTATAAGACTCTTAGAAGAAATCATATTCCATGGATTAGGAAGAAACCCAAAAAATTTTATTTGATTAGAATGTTTGAGATATTTGATTTCTAGCTTGGTTCTTAACTCCCCATCTCCAAAGATTTGAACAGGTACATCCGTTCTGAGCCCTGCTTCTATCACCCATTCTGGATTTTTGTTTGACTTTAAACCACCTAAATAAGTTAGGGTCATGTTTTTTTGAGAAACTCGATTCGCCGATAATTCATAAGTATATGGATTGGGCAAAAACGCCTGAACAGATCCGCCATGCCAAATTTTCTCTTGTGTGCTTACTACTGTTACCCAATCAACTTTCTTAAATCTTAGTAATGAGCGTACAAAAACACCAAGTAGTCTTTTCTTTTTCCATGGCTTGGTTGTATGTTCAACACAAATCCTATTACATTTGTGATTTAGCATCGCCCCATAAAGCTCAGGTAGCTCACAATTTAAAATTAAAACGCCAGGATTAATATCTTTAATTAATTTTTTGAAATCTAAATAATTGCTCCAAGTATTAATTACTCCTGATTTCCATTTACGATTTAACTCAGTTACATGAGGAATTGTTTGTGAATTTACTGATTGATTTAAAGCAATTAAGTTTGATTTTAACCTATTCTTTAAAAAAGACTGGTGTAGAGCCAACATACTTTTTTCGGCACCACCGCCTGCTATCGCATTAGAAACGATAGCTATTGCAGGTAGGTTGAGAGATCTCTCTTTCATTATAAACACGATAATACTCTAATTTGCATTCTACTCGTCAACGAAGTCTTCCTATTTCGTGAATTAAGTAATTCAGATACGGTGTGTCACTTCTTGTTCCAATCAAAACATGGTTCATGAATACGATCATCAAATTGATTGCGGTAATGTTGTAGTATGAAAAGAACTTATTCGGTCGTAGGCAGCGCAAGGCAACTTGGCGCCAGACAATCACAGTATGTTGAATTAAAGAATGCGTTGAATGCATTAGAGTTAGAGGAATCTGATACCTTAGAAAGTGATTTAGTTATCTTTGTGAATTACAACAGAAAATTTCTACGGAAGGTAAAAAATCGTGACTCAAAGCTAGTGCTTATAAGACTCGAGCCAAGGGCAGTCTTACCAATTCAGTATAAAAAACGAATTGAGAATAAATTTGATTTGATAATTACTCCAGGTGGTCAAGTTGATTTAGAATCCAAATTCATTGGCTGGCCATATAAATATGATTTGAATCCATCAAAACCAGATGCTCGTTTTACAAGTCTTAAATCCGTGATTAAAGAAGCGGTCGGTGAGCGCTTCTTTGAGGTTGAGCAATGGAATGCAAAGAAAAATGCTGTGGTACTTGTTGCAGCAAATAAGGTTAGCCCAACTTCTAAGTCAAATTATAGTATTCGTAGGTATTTAGCCAAAAATTTAAGTCCGCAGTTTCTTTATGTGTACGGTCCTTTATGGCAGGCTTCAATTTCCAATTTAATTGTTCATAGATTCAGGGTCATGGTTTACTCAATTAGAACCGGATATTTGCCGAATATCAAAGAGATTTACGGAAGTTTACTTGCCAAATATTTAACCTTTGTAGGTGAACCAGAAGATAAGCATAAAATGATTCGAGAATTTAAGTATTCACTAGTGATAGAGAATTCTTCCGATTATTGCAGCGAAAAAATCTTCGACGCAATGATAAATGGGTCAATACCCATCTATGTGGGGCCTAAAATTGCAGAGAGATATCTTCCTAGTAGTCTTTACTTATGGTGCGGGGGAACTGTTCAAGAGTTAACGACATTAGTTGAAACTTTTAGTGAAAAAAACTCTGCTGATATGCTCAAATCAATGAAAGACTACCTTGTCTCCGATGAATTTATTGAAAATTGGCAAAGTGACAAAGTCTATGAAAAAATTGCTAAAGAAATAAAGGATTTAATTTGAAGTTAACAATTTGTTTAATTACCAAAGGACGCTATCTTTTTCTTGATGAAGCTTTAAGAAGTTATGAGCCATTTCTTGATACAGGATTGGTCGATGTAATTTTGATTGATAATGGAGCGGACGAGAAATCGAGTAAACTTTTGCTGGATTGGAAAAATAGATTCCCTCATTTAGTTAGATATTTTCGGAAAAATGAAAATGAGCCTGCTTCGTCTTACTTTTGGGAGAAGCTTAAATCTTTTAAACCAGATTGGATTGTTTTTCCAGGCGATGATGATGTATTAGTTTTTGACATTTTTAAAAGCTTTATAGCTGCGTTGAAAAATACACCTGAGATTTCTGCATACGCCTCTAGCGCTGAAATTATCAATACTGATGGGAAAAAATCTGGCTTAATTCGTCAACCAGCTATTCATGGTTTGATCAGTAAAACGGAAAAATTGTCGAAATCCCTTCATGAGCCACCATTCCTTTGGCCGGGACTCTTTTTTAAATTTGATTTAATCAAAGAAGAAGTTCCTAACTCCAGGTTTGTTTTTGATTGGTGGGTTGGTTTGCAATTAGTTTTAGGTGGAGTAGTTTTAACCACTTCTGATGTTGGTGTTAGATATCGTGTTCATACCCTCCAAGAGAGTAATCAAACTCCAAGTAGACGTAAATACCTTGAAGGATTTCATATGATTGCTGATTTTATAAACTCTAAAGAGTTTCTTAAGGCGATAAAATCCATGCCAAGTTCAGAAGTTATCAATTTTTTAGAACTTAGTATCGTTGCTAAGCCTTTATATGCCCAACCAGAATATAATGTTCCGTTGTTAAATGAAATCGTCCTAAAGACATTAGAATTTATAGAATCCCTTGATCTACGAACTCAAGTACTTGAAAAATACTTATTTGCCTCAGGGATATTACTGAAACGAACTGATTTAAATAATTTTTACATAAACTCCAATTTAAAGTTTAATGAATCGCAAGGAAATGTGGAAATTAAATTTTCCGCCGGGACATGTGCTAATTTGATCAATTCTTCATTACTGTTTAAACGGAATTCTACTAATAAATACATTGTTGCCTGTAAACATTCTACGCACTCTACCGGGAGTATCCAAGTGAATTGTGACGAGTTGATGGGTTCGTCTGTAGCTGAAATAGCAGATGCGGTGTTGCTTGCGATTAATGCTAGTTTGGAAGAAAACGGTTACTTAGCTTTTCAAACCACACCTTTTGAAAAATCAATAATTACTAGACTAAGACAAATTAAATCTAGAATACCTAAAGTTATTATGAAGAATTCAGCTTTTATAAAAAGAATAATGAGTAATTAGTTATGAAGTTAAAAACTAAGAATAATTCTCTTACCTATTTTACAGTGGCAATTATTTGGATTTTGGCGATACTGATTAAGTTAAAGTTTAATGGTTTGGTTTTTGGATTTGATTATGGTTTATACCATCCAGACGGTGCTCTATATTCAGTAAGGGCACTTGATTGGGCTGGGTTGTCTGAGATTGAAGCCGCAACAAGAGTTTCGAATTGGTACAACGTGCATGCTTTTAAATTCAATACAACTTCTCCGGTTGATTTACTCTATGCCAGTCATCCACTTTATGAAGAATATTCAACTAGAGTGCTTTACCCATTACTTTCAGTTCCTTTTGTTAAACTCTTTGGAGTCCCTGGAATGCTAGTAATTCCTGCCTTATCGTTGTTAATATTCATGCTTTTAGTTGCGAAAATTGGGATTAGGCATGATAAGCGAGTTATAGCCGTAATTGTGTTGTTTTTTGTGTCTAGCTCATCAACAGTTATGCGGTGGATGCTGAGCAACACCACAGATGCATTGCTGGTCGCTGTTTTATCATTGGCTGGATTCTTGCTAGTTAAGAGAGTTTTAAACACTTATTGGTACCTATCTTTTGGAATGTTAATTTTATTTTCAGGAATAACAAGAATTAGCGTAATATTTTGGATCGCAATTGCATGTGTCTTGTGGTTTCAAAAGTTCAAAGCTCGATCAATTTACATTGTGTTGTTTTCATTTTCGACCGTAATACCAACTTTACTTACTCATCAAAGCAGTTCATTCTTAGCAGTAGAAGGCGATAGGCCGTTTCTTGAAAAATTATTTTTGTACCCATTTTATTTAGTTAAAGTTACGTTTTATGAAATTACGCAATTAATCGTATTGGATCGAATTTTCTTTCTAGTTTGCGCCTTTTGTGTATATCTCTCTTTGAGAAACATTCATAAAGAATCCAGTCAATTGTTTTTGTTGGTTTTGTTCGCAGGACTATTAACTGGGGCGTTAAATGGAAATGTCGGTGTTAATTTCAGATATCAATTACCCGTATTATTCTTTATCTGCTGGAGTTTAATTGATAACTTGAATTTTTCGTTTGATTTTTTCAAGCGTAAAAATGTAAACCAAAAAACTTAATTTTTGTTTTTATATCCCAACTTATAATTGTTCCTAACTTGGCTTACGTGGGCTACATTCACCCTTTCCAATATCATTCCGGTATTCCAAAGTTGTATTGAAACAACGAGTGCTCCCACTGCTGCTATAAGGCTTGGAATTCTCGGCACAAGTCCGGTGTCAAAATACTCAGTAATCGGCTTATATCCCAAACTCAATGACAATACTATCCAAAAAAGAGCGAGCAACGAATAAGCAATTTTTGGACGATAAGTTCTAAAAATCTTGAAATTGATTAATAGAATTTTGTATCCATCACGATAAGTTCTTAGCTTTGATTCTGAACCAATTGGTCTACCCTTGTACTTGACATCAATGTTGCCGACAGCCGCTTTAATAAATGCGGCATGGGCGTTAAGTTCGGCTTCTATTTCGAATTCTGAAGCTCCTCCCGTAAAGGATTCGACAAAATTTCTCGACATTACTCTAAACCCTGAGAGGGAATCTAATACACCAGACGGATGAAGCAGTTGGCTTAGCTTTGAAAATATTAAATTCCCAGTGCGATGTCCTCTACGAAATACATTAATTCTATTCCCGTTCGAATCAGCTTCATTGATTCGATTACCCACGATCATGTCGTAGTTGTAATCTTTTACTAAATTAATTGCAGTAATTAAATTGGTAAGCGAATAAGTATCGTCACTGTCAACGATCACAACTATTTCACAATTATCACTTAGGGAAAGAAAACCCCGTTTAACCGCAAATCCTTTACCTCTCTTTATCTCTCTAACTACTTTAACTCCTAATTTAGAGGCGGTATTAAAAGAATCATCAGTACTTGAATTGTCTACAACTAAAATTTCAATATCCGAGCTGATTTTTTGTATATGTCCAACCACTGTTGGTAAAGTTAAAGATTCATTAAAGCATGGAAGAATTACACAAACTTTTTTAAAATTCATGATTAACTCTCCGTCACTAGTACTAACTTAATTCGCGATTAGGGTACCATAATAGGTGTGTGGATAAAGTATTTAACAAAGCTTTTCTCCAAACGCCTTTACTTGAAATTAATCATTTTTGGTTTGTTTATTCAAATTGTTTCACTTTTCCGTAATTATCCATTAGATCATCCATGTGGCAGAGTTCTCGATATTAATTCAGTTATGCGCGTGCTTATTAACTGCGACTCATCTGTTTATATGAAAGATGCTCAAAATCCAATTCGCTTAGTTAACGGGGAGAGTGTTTATCAGGACAGACCTATCCCAACTTTATTAGTGGCAATGCTTGCTAAGTTTTGGCATTTTTTAAACTTGCCAGATTACTACCGAGAAGTCCAAGGTAATTCAGGACAAATCGTTACTTACTCACTTGTTACTTATATTATTTTCTTAGCACTGAGTGCTGCAATATTCTCAACGGCGTGCTACATAGGCTTAAAGTCGCTCTTCATGTTTCAGCAGAAACTCAATATTCATAATGAAATTTTCATCAACACTGCTTTTATATTTGTCGTCGTAGTAGCAATGAACGAAATAACAAAAACTTTTTTTTGGACCCCTGGAAGTCAAATGTTTAATCTTCTTTTACCAGTTTATGCTTTCTATTTGATTACCTATAACTATAAAGACATCACATATAAATTCTATTTCAGCCAAATTCTAATAGTAAGCTTACTGTTTTTTAGTTACGCTTTTTTTATTATTTTACTCGTTCCGCTTGTATTAGCGAACTGGAATAAATTAAGAAATAGAATATTGCTGTGTTCGGTTCCAATTATTGCCTACTTAAGTTACCCATTTTTACTCAATCAGTTTGGAGGCACTTATAACAATTTCGCAGTTGGCTACCGCCGCATGTATATATGGGTGATTGATGCCTACAAGCAAGACAAGGCCTTTGAGAAAATTTCAGAATTCCTTGGCTATTTCTTAGAATCTATTCCATTAATGCCAACGATACTCATACTTTTTGCATTGACAACCTTCAAGTTGATGAAAAAAAATATTAATTTAGACTTTCGAAGCGAAATATTTTTAATCTCAGTTCATATTCTAATGATTAGTTTCTATGGTTACTACTCTAGGCGCTTAACATTTCCAATAATTGTTTTACTTTTTCTTGTAGCAATAAAATTATTTTTCTCCCTAAAGAGCAGTGATCAAAAAAGAATTTTGCAACTTGGGCTACCCGTACTAGTGCCACTGGTCATGGGCTCTTGGATTTTTACACTAGGACCTTTGGTTTAATTGTAGGAAGTTACAGACTGTAGAATTAAGACCTGTATTTAGATACACTTGATTTATACCTCTTCAAAGTTTAGGGATCTCATGAAGATAATTATAATTGCAGGCGGACTGGGTACGCGGATCTCAGAAGAGACTGAAGACAAACCGAAACCAATGGTTTTGATTAATGATAAACCCATAATTTGGCATTTGATGAATATATTCAGTTTGCAAGGATTTAATGAATTTATTATTTCGACAGGATATAAGAGTGAAGTTATTGAAAATTGGGTTCACGGTAATAAAATTGTTGATTCAAATTCAAACGTTATGCATATAGCAACTTTAAACACTGGTTTAAATACGCAAACTGGAGGTCGCATCTCGGAAGTAATGAAAACAATTCCCAACGAAAAAGTCATTGCAACATACGGCGATGGGTTAGCCAATATTTCAGTTCCAAGACTCCTAGCTTTTCATGATTCTCATGGAAAACTTGCAACGGTTACTGCTGTAAGGCCTCCAGCAAGATTTGGATATATGAAAATTGAGAAAAATGTTGTGACACATTTCGGAGAAAAGAATCAATCTGACGAGGGATGGATAAATGGAGGCTTTTTTGTTTTGGAACCATCAGTATTAAACTTTATAGCATCTCCCAACGAACCCTTTGAATCAGGGGCGCTAACCAATTTAGCAAAAATGTCTCAACTAATGGCTTTCCAGCATAAAGGCTTTTGGCAGCCGATGGATACTTTGAGGGAGAAACGAGAACTAGAGAAATATGCGAATCTTTTGCAACCTCCTTGGCTCAGTGCTAAATACCCCTAGCGATCAAGTTTTGAGCTGTTTTAAAGATCTGAGATTCAATAGAAAGCGAATCTTGATTTAAAAACTTCCTAACTAGAAGCTCATATTTGTCCGAACTTGAATAATAATGGTCGGAAGTCGAAAAATAGTCTATAGGTTCGGAAATTATTAACGAGTTAGAATTTAGAGACGACTTTACTAAATTGGCTAAACGATGTATCTCGATAAGGTGACCACCAGAATCAAAACATATATTTTCTCCTCTAAATGTTGCCTGAAGAAGTAAATCAAGTAATTGCCCAACATCACAGTATCTTCGAAGTACTTCAAAATTAGATTTAATAGCAATCTCCTTGTTTGTGAGTGCTTTTTCTACAATTTCTTGAAAAGCGTAAACTTTACCCTTGTTCATGCCTTCACCTGTTAAATTAAATATTCTAACTATTACTAGATTTGAGCCTGACACTTTACATGCATCCATAATCAGCTGTTCTTGAAGGGACTTTAGCTCTGAGTAAAGTTTAAATTTTTTTGTTTGAGCATATTTGGAGGAGTTATAAACCGCCCCAGAGCTCGACAATACGACGCTCTTAGGAATAAATTTTTTAACTATTTCTACAGAGCGGTTTACTAAATTTAAATTTGTGTTAACGTATTGTTTTTCTCCCATTGATTCAATTTTCTCTCTTGTTTGAAATGCATAATCGAAATAATAGTCAACATGATTATCCAACTTAAGACTTGATAGTGTAGTGGTGTAAAAGTACTTGTTTAAAAGGTGAATACGTGTCGGCTTAGAATTCGTTAGGATCAAATCTAAATTCTCACTAAATTTACTCACAAGCTTTATTGCAGTTTGTTGCCCGATCCAACCAGTTGCGCCATTTATTATCACGCTTAGATTATTCATTTCCAAAAGTATATAACGGTAATTTGTTTTTGTTTAGGATACTATTTATACATGGCAAAATACAGTGATCTTTTTATGGATTGGCTTGTGGAGGCGGGTTATACCCACTGCTTTTATGTCTCTGGAGGCAATGTTATGCATTTACTTGAGTCTGCAAGCCACAGATTCACGTGCATCCCGTTTATACATGAAGTGGGCGCGGTTATTGCCGCAGATTATTTCAATGAAATTTCAGTTACCGAGCAAAAATCTTTTGTGATTGTTACGGCAGGCCCAGGTTTAACTAATACTATAACCGGAATTGCTGGGGCTTGGACTGATAGCCGTGAATTATTAATTATAGGCGGCCAAGCAAAAAGTTCTGAGTTGTCTAAAGGTAATTACAGACAAATTGGTTTTCAAGAATTTGATGGTGTTAATCTTTGTAAATCTATTACAAAATCTTCAGTTAGGGTTGATTCTCAAATTTCAAAACAGGAGTTGTTCAAGTTAATAAACATCTCTAAATCCCCTCGAAAAGGACCGGTTTTCATCGAAGTTTGTCTAGATATATCAACTCAGGAGCGCGCAAAGTTAGTGGAAGATATAGTTGATTACGAATTTAATAATTTGGGAAACAGTTTGTTCAAAGTGGATAATGCAAGCCACATTGCAAAAAAAATTTCTCAAATGATTTCCCGATCTACTCGCCCCATGCTGTTAATTGGTGGAGGCATATCAAGAAGCACCAACTTAAATTCACTTTTTGCTCTTGAGATTCCAATAGCCACTACATTTAATGGGGCTGACCGGGTAGGAATCGATTATGAGTATTATTGTGGTAAACCTAACTGGTACGGTTCAAGATGGTCCAATATACTTATACAACAATCTGACTTGATCATTGCATTAGGTACCCGTCTTGGTATCATGCAAGTTGGTTATAACTGGAAGGCATTTGCGCCTAGCGCTAAGGTTGTGCAAATAGAAATAGATGAAACTGAAACCACTAAAGGTTTTCCTAACGTTGATATGGTGTTTTTAGGTGATTGCAACTCGGTAGTTGAACAAATTTCTTCACATATTGACCCCGGTATAAAAAACCTGTTTTCTGAGTGGAAAATGTTCATAAAAATGGTTAGATCAGAATTAAATCACCCTGAGAAATCAAATATAGCTAGTAATAACTATGTTGAGAGCTCTAGTTTCATATTTAACTTAATGAAGATAACTTCAGGTGATGAGGTTGTAATTCCTTGTAGCTCTGGAGCGGCTGCATATGAGAGCGCTATGAGAATAATTTCAAACAAGGGTAGACAATTGATGGTAACGAGCCATGGGATGGCTAGTATGGGATATGGTCTATCTGGAGCAATAGGTGCGGCACTTGCACACACTGATAAGAAAACAATTATGTTCGAAGGGGATGGGGGTTTCGCCCAAAACTTACAGGAACTTGGAACTGCTGCTATAAACAATTTGAATTTGAAAATTTTTATTATGGATAACTCTGGTTACCAATCAATTCGAGGAAACCAGAAAAATTCCTTTGGTGGACATTACGTGGGCTGTGATAAAACTACTGGACTAGGTTTACCAGATTGGGAAAAGATTGGAAGTGCTTTTGGTATTAATACATTTACAGTTACATCAAACACTGCGTTTAGTGAAGATTTTTTAAAGTTATTCAACAGTAAAGGCCTTGTTATATTTATAGTCAAAATTGACCCTGAGCAAACCTATTGGCCAAGATTGATGAGCTCAACAAACGCAGATGGAATTGTAATTTCAAACCCACTACACCAAATGAACCCTCCATTGAGTGAATCAGATACCACAAAGTACATAAAGTATATTTAATAGAGAAAAGATTATTTCTTAACTCACTAAAACTTTGATACCACCAAGTTCAAACTCTATTTCCTTAATACCAAAGTATGACAAGTCCTTTTCTTGATCCACCCACTCAATTATAGTTGAACTTAAAAATATCTTAGGATCGACCCCGATCCATTCAATAGTTTTGCTTGAATCTCCTGATAAAAAGATTCTAGATATGGCAGCCGTAGGTGAGTGAGATTTTGATGGGTGAATGCCTGATACCCATTCTACAAAGAAGGGTAATGTTGGATTCTCTAAAATTGCAAGTACTCCGATTTGTTTCCACACTAATTCTGAACCATCAGGTAACCTTCTACTACCAATTATAGAATTTCTTTTAATTCTTGTTTCTCTCAGATTAATGTCGTTTGTTGCTAAAACCCAGCTGAGCCAACCTCCACCCTCTGCTACTTTTTTCTTCACTGCCTGACCGAATGGTGTTGCATCTGTTGCTGGATGGTCCAAAGGACAGACCACCTCGATGTATTGACCATTAAGTAACGGAGCTGTGAAATTTCTTGTGCCAAATTTTGGATGAATACCTCCATCAACAAATGCTGTTCCAATTTGGGAACCAATTCGATTAACGACATCAGAGATCTGATCGTGGGAAGCTGCATAGGAAACATGGTCAAGACGCATAGGAGTATTTTGCCTTATCTTTTAGGGTGCTAAATACCATCTTGTTAACGTAACTCACACATCAATGCTTCGATTAGTAGCAGAGGAGCTGCATTTTGTGCCAAATTTC
>Ga0194118_10004828_pt1 | contig 14468 bp, 14 predicted proteins | sample TA2MahsurfametaG_2_FD_148662 | JGI IMG/M metagenome (GOLD analysis project Ga0194118, IMG submission 148662) | Freshwater microbial communities from Lake Tanganyika, Tanzania - TA2015013 Mahale N5 surface | ecosystem: Environmental > Aquatic > Freshwater > Lake | place: Tanzania: Lake...
TAAGCAAATAGGCGTCCTACGGGATCAACAGCAAGCAAACATGAACGTGTTCACGTCAGACTACGACAAGCGCATTCAGAAGATTGAAATTCGTGTTGATGACATCGGCAGCCGTGTTGCCGCACTTCAGATCAAAAGGTGATCAATGGCCAAACGTGGCCCGAAACCAAAACAAGTTGATCCTGCGGAAGTGGAAATGTTGGCACGCAAAGGCCACCAACAGCATGATATTGCCGCACAATTAGGCGTATCGCATGATACTTATTGGAAAAGAATAGGCGAAAATCCTGACATTGCTGAGGCTTACAAAAAGGGACGCGAGGCTTTTCTTGAATACATAAGGAAAACTAGATCAGAACGTGTGCTCGAGGCCTTGGATGATTTGATCATGCAGCGCAATCCAGCAGCGGTCATTTTTGCAAGCAAGACTATTCTTGGCCTGCAAGAACATATCCAGCTTAATCATTCAGCAGTGCGTGAAACGGCTACTTCGGAAGAACGCTTGAAAGAACTTGAACAGAAGCGACAGGCTTTAACGGCTGCTGTTGTAGACGTTGTGTCTGCGAAAGAACCCGACACGATATGAACAATTCACCGTCCAATTCAAACAGACTTTCGCCTTCTTCACCCACAATGGTGAAGCGAACGCAGTTTTCAAGTTCCCAAGTAAATGACCGCTTGCCTCGTACCTTGCGTGTCAGCGTCTTTTTTTCCAAGCAGTATACGACTTCAAACGTGTACCACGGCGCAGACTTTAGGCGGTCAATTTCAGTCTTACTTAGCATCATACAAGCTGTCCTCGCACTAAAGCCTTGCCGTTCACTATTGGCACAAAGGAACCTTGTGCATGTTTAAGGTCATGTGTGTACTCAACCAAGCCGAAGCCTTGCGTCCAGTCGGCGACGCCACCGTACAGGTATTCCTGTTGGGTCATATCAGACAAGTGACCGCAATTCAGCGCAAACACACGGCCTACAGCGTTTGCAAACCATCTGACAGCCGCACCGTGGTCATGGCCGTGGACAACGGAACAACCATACTTCCGAATCATGTTGATGGACACATTCATTCCGCAGCGGTCACCGTGCATAAACAGAACATCACCAAGCCTGTACAGCTTGCCATATGGCAAATAGTCCCAACCAAGTTTGCTGAAATGAACGTAGTCCTTCAGACTGGGAATCATTTTGCCAAGGTCACAAGCGTTGGCGTGAATCCACTTTATCAGCCGCATTTCATGGTTGCCCTCAATGAACACTTTGTGCGTCTTCAAAGGCAGTGCGGCGTCAATCTTGTACAACCAACGTCTTGCAACGTCGCAGTCATCAGACACGGTCGTTTTGCGCAGCGGATTCTTGTCAAACCGCGACAATTGGTAAAAGTCGAAGAAATCACCAAGGCAGATGAAATAATCAGGCTGAATCAGCTTACAGACGCGCAGCATGCAGCGCATGGCGTCGGTGTCTTCATACGGCACATGAACATCAGGCATCACAAGCGCAGTTTTCATAAAAGCCCTTGGTCAGAATATCAGACCTTTTTGCCTAGCAGGTGTGCGTAATATGACGCCGCAGGAACTTGCCGAATATGAAAAGTTGTTGATTGCCGACATCGAACGCAAGACAGCAATCGCCTGGCAAAACGGCAACCTGACGTACAAGCTGCATGCCGGACAAAAGACGATCTGGCGTGCTTTGCACGACGCCACAGCACAGGAAGCGTTGCTGTTTATCAGCCGCCAATGGGGAAAATCGTACTTGTCGGCTTGCTATGCACTGTCCTATTGCCTGCGGCATCCGGGCAGCATTGTGCGCATCGCAGCGCCTACATTGAAGCAGGCAAACGACATTGTATCTGATAACATTGCACCTATTTGTAACGATGCACCGGCTGGCCTCATCAAGCCTATTAAGTCGTCCTATCGCTGGCAGGTAGGTCAGTCCGAATTGCGTCTAGGCGTGCTTGAACGCGCGAACGTGGACAGCCTGCGCGGTGGCAACGCGAAACTTGTAATCTGCGAAGAGGGTGGCTTTGTAAGCAGTGACGACTACCAATATGCGCTGCGGTCTGTCATAGGTCCACAGCTTCTTAGGTCTGGTGGCCAGCTTATCCATGTGACCACGCCAAGCGAAGAACCAGATCACTATGTCCACACAGAAATCTATCCACGCTGCGCTATTGCAGGCACTAAGTTCGAGTTTGACGTATACACAAATCCGCAATTAACGTACGAACAGATACGCAAGGCACAAGTGCTATCAGGCGGTGAAGATTCAGCCGCGTGGCGACGTGAATACCTTGTGCAGATAGTGCGTGACGGAACATCTGTCTGCGTGCCTGAATTCGACGAAAGCAGGCATGTTTTCAGCGATGAACCACCAGAACACGCTGTATGGGGATACTTTGCAGACTTTGGTGGCATTCGTGACAAGACTGTCAGCTTGCTTTGCTGTTGGAACTTCGAATCAGCACGTCTGGAAGTGCACGACGAACGTCACCACGAACCAAACACCGAAACCGACACGATTGTTAAGGCTATGCGTGAAATGGGCAAACCGTACAAGGTGCGCCAGTCCTACATGGATGCGCCTGGTCAGGTGTTGGTTGACCTGCGGTACAAACATAACTTTGAGTCTTTGCTGCCGCACAAAGATGACTTCGAGGCTGGCATCAACGCGGTACGGCTGGCAGTCGCCAACGGCAAAATCGTGGTGCACGAACGCTGCTGCTTTCTAATTCAAACGCTGCGCGGTGCGACTTTTAACAAACAACGGACAGATTTTGCCAGAAGTGTGGCGCTTGGCCACATGGATGCCCTGGCGGCCTTGGTTTACGCGAATAGAATGGTGGACAGGACTACAAATCCAGTTCCTTTACCAACTTCTTTAGCTGAAAGGGTCGCGCCAGCATGGATGCAAAAAGGCAAAGACGCGCAGCAACAGGCTATTCTCGCAGAAACGCTAACAAATTGGTCTGGCAGACGGACACGGTAGGTGGTGCCAAATTTGCACAGGTGTCAACGGAACAATGGAATCAGGAAACAGACGCTATGGACGACGTCACCCTTGCACAAACACTGTACGATGCCATTGCCGCATCAAGCGCAGGCTTTGTCATGGTCAGCATAACGCCAGAAGGTCATTTTTACATCAGTCACGGCGTTGATGCCGAATCGGAGGACAATTAGTGGCCAAAATAACCATTTCTCGCATTTTTGAAGTCAGCCTAATCGCAACAAGCAAGGCTTACACGGAACTTCAACCGTTTATAGATTACGTTAACGGACTTGCAGACAATACAATCCGCATCCTACGCAACGGCATAACGCTTGGCGACAACGTAGCGTGCACTATCATTGACCAAAAGTTTACGCCAAGTCAGGCGTTGCAGTTTGCGGTAACGCGCAGACCGCTTGGCATTGTCATCTTGCAGTCAGATCAGCCTGTGACGTCGTTTGTGTGGACGCCTTCAGGCGATGCGACGCAGGTTACCGGCACCATTACATCAACAGCGACAGAAGCGTTTAACGTCAAATTGTGTGTGTTTTATTCCTAACAGGGAGGTCATATGGAAAGCATGGACACGGGATCAGTAGACACAAGTGGTAGTTTGCAAGGCGCAGCGGCGGAAGTCGAAAACGTCGAACTTGGACAGGACGAAAGCCTAGACCAAGGCCAAGCTGAGGCGAAAAAGGAACAAGCCAAGGCGCTGGCCAAGTTTAAGGTCAAAGTTGACGGTCAGGAACTCGAAGTTGACGAAAACGAATTGAAGCGCAGTTATGCCCATGCCAAGGCCGCAGCCAAGCGCATGGAAGAAGCTGCCGAAATGCGCAAATCGTATCAGCGACAGATTCAGATCGCAGAAGGCTTTGAAAAGTGGATTGATAACGTCAAAAGCAATCCAGAAGCGTTGTTTGCCTTGGCCGAACAGCTTGGCCTCGACGTTGACGATATTGCCATGCGTCGTGCCGCTGAACGGTTGAAGTACGAGTATATGGATGACGATCAACGGCGTGCCTACGATAATGACCGCGAATTACGCAGATACAAGGAAATAGAACAACGGCAGATTGAAGCGCAGCGTCAACAGGCTGAACAGCAGTATCTTGCAAAAGTGCGTGAAAGCGTAGAAAGTGAATTTGTTGACTTCTTCACCGAAGCAGGCGTGACACCAACCAAAGAGATCTTGGCGCGAATCGCTGAACTTAAATATGGTGCAGCAGCAGCAGGCAGAAGCCTTTCCGTGGCAGACGCATTTAAGCGTGTCCAAGCCGAACAGCAAAAGGCGCGATTGGATTTAATCGCCAACCTATCCGACGACGACATCAAAGCGCTGCCAAAAGAGTCGCTTCAGAAACTACGTCAAACAGATATGCGGCAGTACAATGCAGGCAAAAGACCAACCGCGCAGTCGGCGTCTATACCGCAAGTCAAAAAGCCCATGTCAACAGATGACTTTTTCGCAATGAAAGACAAACAATTTTCTAGGAGTAAATAACAATGGCACAGCCTAGTTACATTTTTAAGAATGACGCACTGGCGCGTCACCAGAAGGCATCAATTGACCTTGTAGTGGACAGCAAAGGCTTGAAGTTTGTCGGTGCACAGGCACAGGCAATCATCGGCGCATCTGCCACACCTTTTACGCAGGCAGCTATTGACGCACTGCTTGGAAGCACAAACGAATTCTTGTCGGCTGCATTTGGTTCGACAGGCATGGGACTCGACGCATTGGCGTTGGTTCTTAACTGCAATGGACAGATCAAATCTGTTGCCGCTGTTGAAGTGCTTTCTTTGTCTGACAGCACTGCACAAAGCCAGCTTGGCGGCGCGGCAGCAATCGCAAACACCTTGGCAGCAGTGCCACGCGTTGAAGTGTCGTCCCTTGGAAACGTGGCTGTACAGTGCGTGATCACTGGCCTCGACGCTGCGACCACTGGCCTCGCTGTTATCCGCATCCACTGCGAACTTAAATAATCGAAAGGAACTAACACATGTCACAAGTAAGTAATCAGCAAGTCGTTGACCTTTTTAAGCGCGTTTATGGCGACCTGCACAACCTTTTGCCACAGGACTTTCCTTTGGCACGCGAAATCCCATTCAGCGAAGGCCGTAAGGTCGGTGACAGCTTTGTTGAAGCATTCGTGCTTGCGAACGAAACAGGCTGGACGCTGGCTGGAACAGGACAGGACGCATTTGACATCAACCCTGCAATCGCTGGCGTTGTTAAGCAATCGTCCATCATTCCAAGCCAAGTCGTGTTGACTTCGATCATCCCTTTCGCATTTATTAGCCGTTCGGCTGGCGGAGGCGAAAAGGCTTTCTATGACGGCACAAAGCACGTCATGCAGAACCACATCCGTTCGCACAGCCGCTTGCTTGAAGCACTGCGCATTCACGGACAGCGCGCAGCGAAACTTGGATACGTTTCCTACGCACCCGCGGGAACCGTTTACCGTGGCGCGACCTATTCTGGCGCAGGCGACATCGTAGTTGGTGGCGTAACCTTTACTGACGGCGTGAACACCACAAGCAAAGCAATCCTGCTTGCACCCGGTTACTTCGCGGCTGGCCTTTGGGTCGGTCTTGAAGGCTGCGTCATTCAACAGCTTGACAGTGCCAACGCTGCTGTTGCCTCCGGTAAACTTGTTAGCGTTGATGCAGACAACGGCATCCTGTACGTTGACTTTGTGCCAGTTGCAGCAACTTCGACCACAAGCCACAAACTTGCGTTTGAGGGCATGGAATCTGACAAGGAAATGGTCGGCGTTCACAAGATTCTTGAAAACGCTGCAACCTTGTTCGGAATCAGCGCACAGCAATATGCGCTGTGGAAAGCGAACCGCGTTGACCTTCAGAAGAAGCGTTTTAGCTTGAAGGCATTGCAGGAAGGCGTTGCGCAGGCTGTTAATAAAGGCGGATTGGACAAGCCTTTGATGGTCTGCGTGAACCCGCGCACATTTGCTGCACTGACACAAGATGAAGCTGCGATGCGCAAGTACGACGCTTCTTACAAATCCGCCGCCCAAAACGGCTTTGAAACGATTGAATACTACGCCGCAAACGGCCTTAACAAGATTGTGCCTCACCGCATGATTATGGAAGGCGACGCTTACGGACTGGACCTTGGCGACTGGATCAGATCGGGTTCTGCCGAAATTTCCTTCAAAATTCCAGGACTTGACAAGGAAGTAATTTTCCCACTTGAGAATTCTGCCGGGTGGGTCGTGCGTTCATTTTCTGACCAATTCGTCATGTGCCGTGCACCCGCGCGTCAGATTGTTTGGACGAACGGAAACGATGAAGGCGTGGCTTACTAAGCCGCGTCCTTCTTTTAGGAGGCTTTCATGCTTTTACCACAGCAACTCGGCCTGAAAGTCGTGCATGTGGACATTGAGGCAGCGCATAACACCGCTGTTTCCTTGTCCACCGCTTCGATTCTTGGCGGCATTCCTTCGATTCCACAATGTGTAGGCGCAGTCGTCATCGAATCCGCACTTGGCGGTGACGCAGACGGCATTCCATACAAAGTGATCGGCGTTGCGGCTGAAATCGACACGGCGACCGGCATTATCAGTATCACTGCAAAGTATTCCGCATCTATTACACGGATGATTCGCGTCGCACTTTTGCTAAAGGAATAAGACTATGTCAGTCAGCGTCACTTTTAACGGCGTTGCGTATTCGATTCCTGAAGACGGCGAAGTCGGATGGTCGGCGCTGACCGACTATTTGGTTGCGTTGTCTAATGCTGCGGTTGCGACAAGCCTCAAAACGTCTGTTCGCACTGTGACCGTGACGCCATCAACCGCACAAGCCACAGACTGCGTTCTGTTGTGTGGTTCTGGTTCATCGGTCATCAACTTGCCGACAGGCATTAAAGGCCAGTTTTACGCAGTTTATGACAAACTAGGCACTGCACAGGCATCGCCTTTGACGATTAATTCGGCACTTGGTGACACGATTGCAAGCGCTGCGTCATACACGATCAAAACAAATCGTGGTGGCGTATTGCTGCAATATGCTGACAGCGGTGCAGATTGGCAGGTAATTGCCGAAATCAAGGACATCGCAGCAAACTTGCCGCGCGTGTCTACTGACGGCACGAACGCTTCCTTTGTTCGCGGTGCAGTCGTTCCAGAATCAACGGCATTCGTAAACGTGTCCGATGGCTTGTCATGTTCTGCGAATTTTATTGGCAGCAAGGCGATTCATATTATCGTGGCGGTCGGAAACGAACAGCTTTACCTTGTCACGGATTTTGCATCGAACGTAATAACAGCATTGTCAGACCGTGCTAATCTTTTGCTGGAAGCAGATGCAGGCACAGGCTTGTTTGTAACAAAAAGCGCAGCAAGCGCGGGCGTCACATTCAAGAATCGCACAGGCTTGTCAAAAGTTATTGAAATTCGTGCGATGACTAATCAACTACAACCAGTTACACCGTGGAGTTAACCATGCAACACAGTTCAGAAATGCAAATATACAAGGAAATTCTCGACAAGATGCGTCAGCTTATGGCCATGGAAGGCGAAGAGGAAGAAGCTGGCATGGTCGAAGGCAAGCCGTTCAGCGTTGAAGGCGCAAAGATGGCCGACGAACTTGGCGAAATCGTCGAAGGTGAAGACAAGGCAGAAGTCGCAGAGGACGAAGCGATGGCAGAAACCGAAGGCAAAAGCGGTTTGAAAGAAGAAATAAAAGCGTTCTTTGGCGGCGGCAAACCATTGTTGCCCGGCAAAAAAGGTATGAAGGTCGGCGTCACTGAAATTGCAATGCTTCCAAAGGCGAAAAAATCCAAATACTGAGGTGTCGGCATGGATACGACGTCCTTTTTGGCGGCGGTAGACCGGGCAATCACGGTGCCCAACTACCAGCCGCGTTTTTCAAATAACGACCTGTTGGCGTTGGCAAACGAAGAACAACAGTCAATGATTGTGCCGATGATTGTCGCGTTGCGCGAAGAGTTTTTCGTGTTTCGTGAAACCCTCACAATTAACGCAGGCGATCCAGGTTTTCGTATCCCAGAACGTGCGATTGGCCGAACGCTGCGGGAAATCCAATACCGCAACCTTGCTGGCGGCAACTTGGTATATGACCTGCCACGCATCAGTATCGAAGACAGCTTCAGATTTACAAACCTCGGCCAAGGCACGCCGAACGGCTTCATGGTTGAAGGCGACACCATTCGCCTGCTTCCCACGCCATCAAGCAATGGCGAAGCTGTGTTGTACACGCTGCGCAAGCCATCGAATCTTGTACAAGACAGCCGCACGGCAAAGGTGACAGCCGTGGGGACAAACACAATTACGCTGACAAAGGTGCCAAGTAACCTGACCATTGGCAGCAAAATCGACGTCACTGATAACAAGCCGTCGTATCCGCTTGTTCACAAAGATCTGACCATCACAAACATTACCGGCCTTGTGCTGACGGTGTCTGGTTTTACAGGCACAGCATTGTCTGGTGTTGACGTTGACGACGTCGTATCCACAGCATTGGAAACGAGCATCGTGCAATTGCCAGACGAAGCGGCAATCGTGCTGATTCACGCAACCGCTGTTCGCGTGTTGGAAGCCTTGTCTATTCCAGACCAAATGAAAATCGCGGAAGAAAAGCTGCAACAAAAAATGCGTGCTTGCAGGGAAATTCTGTCACCGCGCGTTGAAGGCAGCGTTCCAAAAGTTATTCAGCGTGACGGATTGTTGCGCGGTCGCACAACGGTTCGCCGCTTCCCATCAGTGTCGGTGCCATAATGAAGCAAAACACGATTGAAAAGTTCACCGGCCTTGCGATTCAGCCAAACAGCTTGACCGTACCGGCGGGCAGGCTTGAACGTGCCGAAAACGCAGTAATTAATCAGGACTTCCTGATCACAAAGTGCCGTGGTGAGAACCTGCTGGCACAGTTTCCAACCACACAAAGCCTGAACCGCATCTGGGAATACGGTACGAGTCTGTTCGGAATCAGCCAAAACACGCTTTACAGGCTTGTCACGGCACCAGTCGCAGCCACCGTGCAGTGCTTTAACAATTCAACCAACGTGTCAGTGCGTCGCACAGGCCACGGCTTGCGGAATGCCGACTTTGTTGCGCAGTTTACCTTGCCGACCACAGACGTCGTGGCGCAGGCTTTTGACCATTTGTCAGCCGATTTGTACGGTGTGCGGCAAATCCAGAACAGTTTCAGCAGCCTTGTAACCAGTTCAGGCGTGACGACGACGACGATTGACCTAATTGAACATGGCCTCGTAAACGGCAATAATATTCAAATTAACACAAACAGCCGTGGCATTGCAGCGGGAACCTACGCTGTGACCGTTGTAGACAGCGACACATTCACGATTGCAACCGCTTCCACGTCCACAGGCGCGCTGACCTTTGTGTCACTTGACCAGTTCCGCATAACAGCAACAAATCCGGCCAACGCAGACGCCACGTCGGCAAGCAACGCAGCCACATATCTGCACTATACGGTGGTCACATCGCCAAATATTAGCATCACACCGAACGGCATTGGCGTGTCGCGTCAGTTTGCAGGACAGGGAAACAGCTATTTTACGACTGACAACGGCGTGTACAAACTTGAACGCGAAGACTTGCCAGCACTGGAAGCTGGACTACCACCGGGACTTGACGTGCAGGTCGCACAAAACGGCGCATCGGGTCCACTAAAGGCGAACAGCCAAACAGCTTACAGAATTGTGTTTGGACGAAAAGACGCGCAGGGTAATTTAGTGCTTTCTGCGCCTTCACAGCAGGCAATTGCATACAACGGTGTGCGCAGTGGGCTGTCAATTGCGGTTACGGTAGCAGGAACGCTGGCAACGGCGGTTGTGGCAGATCCTGGTCATCCGTTTACGGCTACTGGGGAATTTATTACGTTGCTTTCCATGACGTCTTTTTCGCCAACAGTGGTGCCAACGCCGTCAATCACGCCGGGAAGCCAAACAGATATCATTTACATTAGTTCATCGTCGTTTAGTTTTACGTTTAATGTGGCAGCAACGACATCGCCAACATCGTTTGCCGCCATTGTCACTTATGCGTTCAATCCGACCGCCACGATCACAGCGTCAATTCCATCAGAAATCGCGTCAACGGACTATTTGTACCAAGTTTATCGCACAAGCGGTTCTGTAAACGCACAAACTGAACCGTTTGACGATTTTCGCTTGGTCGCGGAACAAAACCTGACAAGCACGGACGTTGCGAACGGCTTTTTGACCTACACGGACGACTTGCCGCAACTTTTGCTTGAAGGTCAGCCATATTTGTACACGAACAGCAATCAGGAAGGCATTTTGCAGGCCAATACACGGCCACCGCGTGCGGAAGATGTAGCCATCTTCAAAGGCTACGCGTTTTATGCCAACACGCAGCAGTATCACTTGCTAAGTTTGACCACGGTTGATCCAACACTGATTGCAAACGGCAACACGATTGCGCTGACGGACGGCACGAACACAGAAACCTATGTGTTTGTCGGTTCGCAGAACTCTGGTCCGCCGATTGTTTTGACAAATGAAGCAATCGGCAATGAATCGGTCACACTGTCGGCCACAATCGCAGCCGGTGTTGCTACCATTACGTCGAACAACCACGGTTTTCTGGCAAACGATGTGATCCGCGTGACAGCACCCGGCACATCGAACATTCCAATAGGCGAATACACACTGACAGGCAGCACGACGACAAACAATATCGTTTTTGCTGTTCCGTCTGGCGCAACGGGGACTGTGACGTTTGAAGGCTTACGGCGCGGCACTTCACGCATCGTCAAGCGCGTTGTCACGACGACAAGCACGACAGTTTCGCAGGCCATCTTTTACACGGCCAGTTATCTGATAAAAGCAATCAACCGAAACGCGGCCAGCGTCGTGTTTGCGCAGTACACGTCAGAACCAACAGCACCGCCTGGCAGCATCACGTTGCTGGCCAAAAACTTGCAGCAGGATGCGTTCAGTCTGACAGCGTCGTCAGCAACGGCGGTAGGTGCGGCGTTTGAACCCAAACTGCCGACAACAGGCACGATGGTGCAGTCAGAATCGGACATCGGACCCAACAGGCTTTACATCGGCAAGTTGAACGAACCAGAAGCCGTGCCGCTGTTTAACATCCGCGACGTCGGTTCGCGTGCATCGCCTATTTTGCGTGTTGCTGCGCTGCGCGACTCGCTTATTATTCTGAAAGGCGACGGCATTTATCGTCTGAACGGTGACAGCACAAACAACTTTACGGTCACGGCATTGGACAACACTGTTTTTGTTAAGGCGACGGATTCGGTGGTTGTGCTGAATAACAGCGTTTATTGCCTGTCGAACCAAGGCGTCGTGCAAATTACAGACAGCGCGGTGCGTATCGTATCGCGTATTATTGAACCGCTTTTGACTGCTATTCTCGGTCAGGACTTAGAAGATAACACGTCGGCGGTCGGTTATGAATCAGAACGCTTGTACTTGCTATCAGTAAAGCGGCCTAATACGCTTTCCAGCGTTGCCGATGTGACCTACTGCTATAACTACCTAACAGAAGCGTGGACGTCATGGACAGGCGCGAATAAGGTGTTTTTTAATGCTTTGCTGCGCCCATCAGATGACAAGCTGTACAGCATTCCAACACTGGCACAGAACAAGGTGGTGCAGGAACGAAAACAGCAAAACCTGGTTGACTATTCAGGCCAAGAATTTTGCGCACCGGTAATCAAGGCCATGATTGGTACAGCGGCCAGCACGGCAGGCAGTGACGTTGTGCAAGTGACAACTTTGACAGCGCATGGCCTTAGCCCAGGTCAGTTGGTGACGGTCAGCAGGCCGTCAAGCACAATCACCGCTGCGTTTACGGGTGGAACGGGTGACTTGGTTGGCCTGCGAACCGTTCAGATCATATCAGACACTGTCTTTACGTTCACGGCAAGCGCCAATGCCACGGCATCTGCTGTCGGTGACATTTACACTGCACAATTTATCAGCGAAGCACCCGTCGCCATCGTCGTGTCATCTGGCATTAGTACACTGGCAATAACAACGGCAGAACCACACGGACTGATAACAGGCGATGCCATTAACATCGACGAAGCAGACGCGGCAGTGCTTGCGGCCTTTGCTGCGGCAAATGACGTACTAGGCTACCGGTCGGTCACAGTTACATCGCCGACGACGTTCACGATTCAAGCGACGAATGCACCAACAGGTTCGGCGACCGGTAATGTGGTTATGACTGACAAAAAACAGTCGAATCTTATGGTCACAATCGACACTGTAGGTCAGTTTGCGCCGACAGTCGGTGACGCCATCGTGACAGAAGGCCGCTTGTACAAGATAGAAGACATAGTAAAAGCCACAAGCGTCGCCTACATCGCCACGTTACAAACAACGTACAAAGCAAGGTCAAACGCACTGGCATTCGTGCACCAAGCATATAGAACTTTGGTTAAATTTAGTCCGTTGACGATGGGACAGGCCGGTCTGTTGAAGCAGTTCAGCGAATTTCAGTGCGCATTCCGCAATTTTCAAAGCTGTACTAAAATCAGCCTCGACTATTCGTCGGACAGCGTAACGTCTTCGACAAAGCAGTCATGGAACTACAAAGTAGGCACCAACGGCACGGCACCATCGTTTGGTGGATGGGGCGAACTTGAATGGGGAAACTTCCCGTGGGGAGGCGAAGCCAGTATTCAGCGCATCTATACAACACAGCCAGCGGTCATTTTGCGCACCTATGTGCCGCGTGAAGTGTTCGTCGGCACGTTCATTCAGCCTATACTTGACCACAAGGTGGCTGGCGAACCGTTGGAACTTCAAGCTATAAGCCTATTCAGCAAACCAGTGACACAAAGGACTAGCCGATGATTAACATTCGCAGCGATAAATATTGGGCGGAAGACGAAACAGACCGCGTTATTGGTCACTTGGATGACCATGTGCAGATGTGGGGATCAAATACCGCAGCGTCAAGCGTGTTCACGTCCATTCTAGCCGCTTATTGGCGCAATATGTCGGCGTACTACTCGCCGATCATCAGTCCAGATTCGTGGCTGACAAGCCTTGGGTTCAGCGGTGAACAAGGCGAACTTGTGCGCATGGTTGTGCCACAGGCACGCACGCTCATTCGTCAGTTTACGTCGGTTATCACAAAACAAAGATATCACTGGGAAGCACTGACAGACATCGACGACGCTAATCCGCTGCAAACTGCTAAAATCGGCAAGGCGTTGGCAAATGACGTTTGGCAGAAACAAGGCATGGACAAGCTGGCAGAATCAGCCGCTGAACGCACTGCGGTGCTTGGTCATGTGTTCGGTTCGGTGACGTGGAATCCGTCCGGTGGCGAACCGGTGGGCGTGCGTGAAGATGAACAAGGCTTGCAATACAGCGGTGCGTTGGAAATGGACATCCACGATCCGCACGACATTGTGTTCGATTGGTCAATCGAAAATGAAAAGAACATCGACTGGGTTGTAATTAAACGCGTGCGCAATCGTTGGTCGTATGCTGCGCGTTATCCAGAATTACGTGACCAAGTTGTCAGTTTGCCAAGCGTGAAGGAAGTGCGACAAACACTGCCGAACCTAAACTTCCTAAGCCGTTATGAATCTTCAGATATGATTTACGTTTACGAGTTTTATCACAGACCGACGCCTGCACTGCCGCAGGGACGTATGACAATTTACGGCAGCGGAACTTGCGTGTTTGAAGACCGCGAAAACATCTATGGACAGATTCCTGGCAGATTCCTTCACTTTGAACGTATCATCGGCACTGGCCTTGGTTATCCAATGCTGTCAAACCTGCTTCCTGTTCAAGAATTGCTTGACCACAGCTTTTCGGTCATCAGTACCAACCAACAGGCGACAGGCGTTCAATCTGTACTTGTGCCAAAAGGTGCAGACATCAGCGTAAACGATATCAAAGGCCTTTCATTTATCAGCTACACGCCTGCAAACGCAGAAGGCGGCGGCAAGCCTGAACCTTTGCAACTCACAAGCACACCGCCGGAAGTTTTCAATTTCTTGAACGTGTGCAGTCAGTATATGTCAAACGTGTCGATGATTACCGAAACGCTGCGTGGACAACCACCGGCGAACGTCACATCCGGCGCGATGGCGGCAACGCTTGCAGCCAACGCAATGGAATTTTTGAACAGTGCATCGAAGGCGCTGACAATCTGGTCTGAAGACTTGGTCAACGTCGCAATCGAAAACTACAAACGCTTTGCAACAGAAGACCAAATCCTCGACATCACCGGCGAAGGTTCGGTAGCCTACGTCAAGAATTTTAAGCAGGACGACTTGCAAAGCCTGCGTCAGATCAAAATTCGCACGCAATCGCCTTTGATGAACACAGTCGCTGGACGTTTGCAGTTTGGTGACAGCCTTTTGCAAGCTGGCCTGATCAAAAAGCCGCAGCAATACTTAAACCTAATCGAAGGCGCGCCAGTGGATGCGTTGTTCGATGACGATTTTAGCGAAAAT
>Ga0194118_10004844_pt1 | contig 14442 bp, 10 predicted proteins | sample TA2MahsurfametaG_2_FD_148662 | JGI IMG/M metagenome (GOLD analysis project Ga0194118, IMG submission 148662) | Freshwater microbial communities from Lake Tanganyika, Tanzania - TA2015013 Mahale N5 surface | ecosystem: Environmental > Aquatic > Freshwater > Lake | place: Tanzania: Lake...
CCTCGACGTCAGCCTGGGCCTTGCGGTCTTTTTCGGCCTTGGCTAGTGCCTCGGCTTTCGCACGGGCGGCGGCCTCGGCTTGGGTCTCTTTGTCGGCGGCGGTGCTAGACTTGGACTTCGCATCCGCCGCGCCGGAGGGGAAGGGGGTGAAGCAAATATTACCGGCAAGCAGGACGGCGAGCGCGGTCAATTTGAAAAGCTGCATAAATCAAAACCCTATTGAATTCAAAGGGGCGAATCAACTTGAATTCCGTAGATCTTTCAGCGGGTAGAGCCGCTGCCACGCGTTGGGCCAGGGATAACGCAGCAGCGTGCTGACGATGATGCTGTGCACCTCGCCGCGCGTGGCTTTTACGGGGTGCTGGGGGGCGAGGATGTTCACTGTGCGCAGCTTCTCAATGGTCTTCACGCCAATGAGTACGGGCCAGGCGCAGGCGAGGCGCACGCGGATGGAGCGGCGCGGGAGGGTGTTGGTGTATTCCCAGCCGGCGGCGAGGTGCGCGGCAGCCTGGTCGAGATACGCGTGATAAAGCGTGCGTAATTTCGGCTCGTTGGCCGGGTCGAGCAGGTCGGCCGGTTGCAAGCCGATGAGGCGGAGTTGTTCCTCGGGCAGGTAAGAGCGGCCTTGGCGCAAATCGCGTGGAAGATCGCGCAGGATATTGACTAGTTGCAGACCCTTGCCGAAGCGCACGCTGTTGTGCAGCAGCTTCGCGTCGTCGAGTGGCGAATTTGGAAACAAGTGCGCGCGGGTTATGCGTGTCCAAAACTCGCCCACGCAGCCGGCCACACGGTAGGTGTAGTCGTCCAATTCTTCCTCCGTGCGGAGGGCGGCGATGCCCTTGGGCGTCGCACCGTGGAAGCGTCTCAGGTCAAGCTCTTGCCCGCCAGTGATGGTGGCGAGCACTTCGCGGATGCGTTGCTGGTCGGAGGAGGAGAAGCGGCCGAGCCAGCCTAGCGCCTCCTCCACGCGTTCGAGGAGCATCCGCTCGGCGGGTAAACTTTGCCGCTCGGCGAACGCGTTGAAGTTCACCGGGATCAGCCGCGTGCCGGCGATGCGCTCGCGCAGCATTTGCAGGGCGTTTAGGCGATCAGCCAGTGGGATAAGCTCCGTGTCCGCGATGGTGTCTGTGGCGCGCGCTAGCAGGTAGGCCAGGCCGATCTGCGGGCGGACCTGGCGCGGTAGCACGCGCAGGGTGAGGTAAAAGGATCGCGAAACTTCGCGCAGCAGCGTCGTGAGCAGCGACGACTGCGGATGCGGAATGGCGGAGGCTTCGTAGTCCGGCTCGCTCATGCGGCGATTGATCTGGCCCAGCCTTTCGCTGCCCACGGAACCGGCTGTGAGTGAAGCATGGCGCGAACCGTCCAAAGTTCAAGGTTCAAAGTGTCGCGCTACCGCGAGCTTGCCCTGCTAGCACTTCGCCCGCACCTTAACACTCATGATTCAGTTCATCCGCGATATCCACGCGGCGAAAAATGCGGCAGGTCAAGCCGTCATCTCCTTTGAGGTCTTCCCGCCGAAGACCGACGAGGGCGACAAGAACTTGTTTGAACGGCACATCCCTGAGTTGATGAAGCTCCGCCCAGACTTCTGCTCCGTGACCTACGGTGCCGGCGGCAGCACACGCGAAAAGACTATTAGCATCGTGGACCGTATCCAGCGTGAGCATGGGTTGACCGCAATGATGCACCTCACCTGTGTCAACGCGACAAAAGCCGAACTCACCGCCGTCCTCACTGAGGCCCGCGCGCGCGGCATCAAAAACATTCTTGCCCTGCGAGGCGACCCGCCTGGCGGCGGCGAGTTTCAGCCCACGCCAGGCGGCTTCGAGTTCTCCTACCGGCTCGTTGAACACCTGCGCGAGTTAGGCGGCTTCAGCATCGGCACCGCCGGTTTTCCTGAGGGCCACATCGCCTGCAAAGAAGGGAAGCGTGTGGACTGGGACCGGCTCAAGGCTAAGATTGACTCTGGCGCAGACTTCGTCGTCACTCAGCTCTTCTTCGACAACGCGGATTTTTATGCCTTCCGCGATTATCTGACAACGCGGGGGGTTACTGTGCCGTTGGTTCCCGGCATACTGCCAGCGATGAGCGGCTCGCAGGTGAAGCGCTTTACCGCGCTGTGCGGCGCGCAACTGCCCGCGCCCTTCCTCGCCGGCTTGGAGAAATGCGGCGCGGACGACGCGGCGGCCACTGAGTTCGGCATCGAATACGCCTCCGCCCAATGCGCTGATCTGCTTAAGAACGGTGCCGAGGGCATCCATTTCTACACGCTTAACAAGGCGCACTCGACCACTCGCATCTTGAAGAACCTCAGATTGGCTTGAGTGCGCTTCCCGCTTCGTTAAACAACGCTTCATTGCTCCCGCATTTCCTTCGCCGCTTTTTCCTCGCCCCATAGTTACGCTTCAACACATGCCGCAAACCGCTTTTCCAGTTGATATTTCCGCGTCGGATCTTTCTGGCGACGCGTGCGAGCTGCTCGACCAACTCAACTCGCGCGAAACGCTCCCGACGCTCTCCTTAGCTGCAGCCGCTCTGTCGCTCGAAACGGTAATTGATCAAGCCACCTTACGCCGCTTCCTTGTCGGCTACCGTGAACGCGCGTTGGTGCCGGTAGAACTGCCGGTCATCCTCCGCGCGCACGGTCACGCCGTGCGCAACGAGTGGCGTGAACTGCTCGCTCTCGACCACGAGTTGGCCCGCGACGCGCGCCTCCGGGAATTCCGTGTTGCCAGTGCCGTCGTGGGTCGACGTCAGCTTGCCAAGCTGCGCCCCCTGCGCGATCAGCGGCTGGTGCAGCGCTACCTCCACGCCGTCGAGGCTGGCCAGGCACACGGCTGGCACACGCTCGTCCTCGGCGTGTTTTTCGCACTGTATTCGTTCCCGTTGCGTCAGGGCCTTTTGCTTTATGGTCAGCGTACGCTGGGCGGGTTCTTCGACGCGGCGGTTGGCACGCTGCGGCTATCGGCAGCTACGGCTGCTCCCCTTTTAGCGGATGCTGTGCAGCCTCTTGTCCCGGCGGTGAACCAACTTTTGGCCGGCTCGCTCTCGGAAGAACTCTCGGTCGTCCGCTGAGGTCGGCGCGCCTTAGCTTCTCGCGCGTCGGGCCCACCGCAGTTTCGCTGATGCTGAGCGTGGATTCTCCCGTCGTTCTTCCACCGTGGGTCGGATAACTTCCGGGGAAATCTCCGCGTAATCGCCGTCGCGCAGGCCAGCTTCGAAGGCCTTCTTCACGCGCCGATCCTCGCCGGAGTGAAACGTGAGTACTGCCACACGCCCACCCGGATTTAGGCACGCAGGCAAATGGCGCAGCAACGTGTCGAGGGCGCCGAGCTCATCATTCACCGCAATGCGCAACGCTTGGAAAACGCGGCGTATGGTCAGGTCGGTGTCGTCCTTATTCACGCGCGGCAAAGTGGCACGAATAGCCTCGGCTAGTTCGCACGTGGTGGCAAAGACGCGACCGGCGAGCGCGGCGGCCAGTTCAGTCGCGCGCGGCTCGTCGGCGTTACCTCGGAGAATGTCTGTCAGCCCAGGTGCGGACAGTTTCGCGAGGAAGGCCGATGCAGGTTGGCCGCGCTGCGGGTTCATCCGCATGTCCAGTGGGCCTTCGGCCTTCGTGGAAAAGCCGCGCGCCGGGTCGTCAATTTGCATCGAAGAGACCCCGAGATCCGCGAGGATGCAGTCCGCACCTGCGTGTGCGGCGCCAGCCAGTGCTTGCGGCAACCCGGCGAAATTGCTGCGCACGGCGGTGAATGACTCTGGCCCGTAGCCCGCCTCGCGCAAACGTTTCTCTGTCTTGGGTAACTCCATCGGATCCGCGTCGAGGCCGATCAGGTGGCCGCCGGGCTGAAGCCGCGCGAGCAGTTCGCGCGCGTGGCCACCGTAGCCGAGCGTGCAATCCACCGTGACCTCGCCTGGCTGCGGCGCAAGCACGGCCAGAATCTCCGCGACCATGATGGGCCGGTGCGTACCGGCGGGCGTCTTGCCCGACGCGAGCACCTTCGCGACTGTCTCTGCGTAACGCTGCGGGTCGTGCTCCTTGTATTTCTCCGCGAATCGGCGCGGGTGCCTGCCGGAATAGCGCGGGCGACGACGATGGAGCGGCCTAGGCGGAGAACTGTCCCCGGATGGTAACGGTGAATCAGTCACGGTTGACGCAGTTTTTTTAAATTGCCGGCACAGCTCAACGAGCCGCACTTACCGCTTAAATAAAGTCAACGTTTCCAGTCTGATCTCCAACTTTTGAAATCCGCACAAGCATTGCAATCAGATATTTGAAAACCGTGACGCGCCCATATTAAAGTCATGAACTTCAAAGGTTTCGCCTCTCGGAGGTCAAAATGACCACGGCGGGGAGTGATGACAGCCCCAAAGCCCAAGTTGGGGCGGTTGAACGACAAATAAGCGGTAGCTCATTAACCAATCATGAGACCGCAAATTTACTCCTTCGGCACTTGGTTCAACGTGTAGTGCAGCGTGTCATTCCGCAGCGCGTCGCCTCGGTTGTTCTTCAAATTCAGCGCACGAAGTTGGATGACGTGGCGTGGTTTCAGGCCTTCTAGGGTTAGGCGCACGGTGAGTTTGTCGGGGGCGACCTCGGCTTTCAGCACGCGCACGGGCGGGCCAGAAATTTTCTCGTCGCGGTTCTTTTCCGGCGCGTTGTGTTTGCCGTCGTAGGCGTAGGTGTATTGCTGCGCGTCCCAGTTCTCGGCGTTGCCGGCGAGCGCGGCGTCCACGGGCAGCGTGAAGGTTACCTCGAAGCCGTTCGTGCGCGCGGCCACCATTTTAAACTCGAAGGGTACGCGCCCGGAGAATTTCACGCGGTCGAGCGAGTGCGGCTGCGGCGCGGCGCTCGTCCAGTGCCCAAGGCGCAGCCCGCCCACGTAGAGCCGCGAGTCCGGTCCGTAAGCGAGGCGATTCACGCCAGACGCGAAGCCCTTCACAAACGGCAGCACCGCGCCCTGCCACTGGCCGTTGACCTTCTCCAGCGCCACACGCACGACGCTCGCGTTCTGGAACTCGCCTACGAGCAGCTGCCCACCGAACGGCCCGAAGCGGAAGTCGCCTACGGTCGTAATCCCGCTCGCGGACCGCACCCACGCATACGGAAACCACACGGCGGGCGGGGTGAAATTCGGGTCGCCATCGAAGTGTGCGGGCGGCGACGGGGTGGAGCTGGGGTGGCCGTAGAAGTTCGTGGCTTGCAGATGGTTCAGCTTGTTTGCCGCGATCCAGTGGCCTTGGTTGTCGGTCGTGAAAAGGTCGCCGCGAAATTCGCCGAAGCCGTTCGGCATACGCAGTCCAGAACAGAACGGGTCGGTACGCCAAAAATCCGTAAAGGGAATTTCGCCGGAGTTGTCAGGGTGTGGAGAAATTTTTAAGCACCAGCCCATTGCGGGCACTTCGCGCATCGCAAGGTGGCCGGGGATAAGCGCGCCGAGGATGCCGCTCTCATCCACGAGCGGGCCGGTGGCGAAGGAGTGATAATTACCCGTGAAACCCCACGCGTCACTCACGCACTCGAACAGGTCTGCTAGGCCATCGCCGTCCGCGTCGCGCAGACGCGTCAACTCGCACTTTTGCATCACGTAAATCACGCCGCCTATCACGCGCAGGCCGCCCGGCTCGTTCAACCCGCGTGCGAACCGCCGCCAGCGCGCGGCCTTTGCGTCGCCGGTCGCGCCCTCGACGATGAAGACCTCGCCCTGGTAGGTCGCGATGGCGAGGTTGCCGTCCGGCAGGAAGTCCATGCCCGCCACAGTCAGTTTGATTTCCTTCGGCATGGGGAAATGCTCGACGGTGTAATACTCATCACCGCCGGGCGTGTCGGTGAATTTCGGGTCGGGCCGGAAAACGGGCGCGGCGTTCGTGGCTTTCGCGGGCGCGGGCAGTGGCTTCACCGGGCCGACGAGCTGCTTTGCCAGCGCGGTGGCGGCGTTCAAGTCCGCGACCACGGCGGAGGCGATTTCAAACGTCTGCGGCTGTTCGCTTGGCGGAATCGCGACGCGCAGCGCGACCTTGCGGCCGGCAACGACGTTCGTGACGAGCGCGGAGTAGGGACCTTTGCCGTCGCGTTCGGCGTTGAGGATTTCCGTCACGGCGGGGCTGGTGACGAGCGGCAGGAAGTTCGCGCCCGGCAAGCCGCGCAGCACGGCCACGAGCACGCCCGCCGGGGTGCGAAAGCCCTGCGCGCCTGCTACGCCGAAAATGTTCACTGGGTCGGCAGCCTCGTCGTGCGCGTTGAGGCGGAGGCGTTGCGAGTGCGGGGAAATTTCCCAGCGGCGGACTACAACGTCGTGGTCACCTACGCGTTCGAGGCGCGGGGATTCAATCACGCTAACCGCCGGGTCGCCGGGCGGGAACAGTTCGTAAACGAATGCGGTCGCGCCGCCCGCCGTGCTGTGGCCCGCGAAGCGTGTGAACGGCCCGGGCGTGTCCGCCGCGACGGCGTCGAAGATCCACGGGCTGCGCTGCAGGCCGCCCCACAGCCGCGGGCCGGTGAAATCGCACACGAAGCGCGTGGAGGTGCCGGTGTAGGGCAGGCCGTAAAGGTTGAGTGATTCGCCGCGCCAGACGGTGTGCGTGCGGAGTAGTTGGGCATCGAAGGCGAGGTGGAGATTCGTGGCCAGCGGCACGACGATGCTGCGACCGGACTGCGCCATCGGCGCACGGCGGAACGGCAGGTCGGCGGGGTCGTGGAAGGCGGGTGCGGGCGCGGGGGTAGGCGAAGGCGCGGGAGTTTGGGTGAATGCGTTGGCGGCAAGGAACAACGCACCGAGGCAAAGGAACTGGCTTCGCACGAGCGCAGCGTAGCGCAGCCCATCCCGGCGGCGAGTGGGAAGTGCGCACTTGCCCGTGGACGCCAGCGCGTGGCGGAAATACTCTCCCGCCGGCCACATGAGCAGTCAAACACCGTCACTCAGCCCCTCGGCTAGGGCCAACATCCCAGCACACATCGCCATCATCATGGATGGCAACGGCCGCTGGGCCAAGACTCGCGGCCTGCCGCGAGTCGAGGGCCACCGCAACGGCGTCGAGTCCGTGCGCGCCACTGTTCGCGCGTGCGGTGAGTTGGGAGTAAAATATCTTACCCTCTACGCCTTCTCCGTCGAGAACTGGAATCGCCCCAAGGACGAGGTGGACACGCTAATGAAATACCTCGCGCGCTTCCTTAAGAACGAGATTGGCGAGCTGAACCGGAACAACGTCCGCTTGGAAGCCGTCGGCCAGATTTACCGCCTGCCCGAGTTTGTGCAGGAACAGCTCGCGAAGACGAAGGCCGCGCTGGCCAAGAACACCGGCCTAACGCTCATCCTGGCCTTGAGCTACGGCGGGCGCACGGAACTCGTCGAGGCCACACGCGCCATCGCGCAGCAGGTGAAGGCCGGCAAACTCGACCCGGCGGAAATCAACGAGCAGGTCATCGCGCAGAACCTTTACACTCACGCTTATCCCGACCCCGAGCTACTCATCCGCACCAGTGGCGAGTTGCGCGTGAGCAACTTTTTGTTGTGGCAGATTTCCTACGCGGAGTTTGTCGTCACGCCCACGCTTTGGCCGGACTTTCGCAAGCCCCAACTCTACGAGGCGCTGGAGGAATACACCCGCCGCAACCGCCGCTTCGGCGGACTGTGATCTTCAGGTTTTCTGGGTGGGCAAGCCTTGCACGCGAGTGTGCCTTGCCGGGCGCCTCCCGCCCCGTTCTCGCGCGTCACTTCCGATTTGGTCGCCCGGTTGCGACGTGGTAAAGTATCAATGTGATACATGACGCGTCTCTCGATGAGTTGCTCCAGAAGGTTTGGGATGGTGGGCGCATTGACCAAGCTGAGGCGCTGCGCCTCTACACGCTCCCGCTGGAGGAACTCGGCGCGCTGGCCGATCGCCGCCGCCAGCTTCACCGGGCCGCAGCGCATGGCGGGCGCGGCGCGGACACGGTCACTTACATCGTGGATCGCAACGTCAACTATACCAACGTCTGCAATGTTTATTGCAAGTTCTGCGCCTTCTGGCGCGCGGAGAAAGACGTCGACTCCTACGTTATCACGCACGCAGAAATGGACCGCAAGATCGAGGAGACCATCGCGCTGGGCGGAAACCAGATCCTCATGCAGGGCGGCCATCATCCAAAGCTAACCAAGCAGTGGTACCTGGACCTGCTGGCGCATATTCGCACAAAGTTCCCCGGCTTTAACGTCCACGGCTTTAGCCCCAGCGAGTTGGTCGCGTTCTCGGAGTTCTTCCATGAGCCGGTCGAGCAGATCCTGCGGGATTTCGTTGCCGCTGGCCTCGGGTCCGTGCCCGGTGGCGGCGGGGAAATCCTTGTAGACCGCGTGCGTAATCGCATCGCGCCGCTCAAGGCTGACGCCACGCAATGGATGGGCGTGATGGACACCGCACATCGCCTCGGCCTCGCGAGCAGCATCACGATGATGTTCGGTCACGTCGAGACGGTCGAGGAACGCATCGAGCACCTGGAAGTTGTGCGTGCACAGCAGGACAAATCGCTGGCGCGGCTGCCGATCGCGGATTGCCAATCGCCGATTGGCAGGGCTGCCGCCTACGCGACCGCCCTAGAAACCGGCGCGCTCAACGGTGGTGCTTTCACCGCTTTCATTTGCTGGACCTTCCAGCCCGAGAATGCCGCGCTAAAGGCTCCAACCGTGGGCGCCCATGAGTATCTTCGCACCCAAGCCCTTAGCCGCATATACTTAGATAATCTTCCCAGCGTGCAAAGCTCATGGGTCACGCAGGGCCTGGAGATCGGTCAACTGGCGTTGCGCTATGGAGCGAACGACCTCGGCAGTATCATGATTGAGGAGAATGTCGTGAGCGCCGCCGGCACTACCTACCGCATGACCGTGGCGGACATGCAACGCCTCATCTCCGACCTAGGTTTTGAGCCGCGCCAGCGCGACAACTGGTATCGGTTGGTGAAGTGACGCGAGCCGGCCGCGCTCAACGCTTCATTAGTGTCTCATCGAGGTTCAACAGGACATTTGCCACCGTGGCCCACGCGGCGAGATTCGCGGCGTCCGCGCCAGCCGGCAGCGGGCCAAGCGGCTCGGTGGCGAGAGCGGTGGCCTTGGCCTTGTCCTTTGCAAACTCGGTAGCACTCTCGGCGTGGAGCTTCACCAGCTTGGCGAGTTCGGTATCCGAAGGCGGTCGAGCCAGTGCGAGGCGGAAGCCGTGGCGGGCCTTGTCGGCATCGGTGCTGCCACCTTCCTTGACCATGCGTCGGGCTAACGCCTGCGCAGTTTCAACGTAAACTGGGTCATTCATTGTGACTAAGGCTTGCAACGGCGTGTTCGTGCGGTTGCGGCGCACGGAGCAAACCTCGCGGCTCGGGGCGTCGAACGTGGCCATTGAAGGATACGGACTGGTGCGCCGCCACTCCGTGTAAAGGCCGCGACGGTAGCGGTCCTCGCCCGTGCTGGGCGCCCAGTCTAATGCGCCGCCGAAGGCCGCGCTCAAGCCCATGCTTGGGCGCGTCGGGCGCACGCTTGGGCCGAACATTTTTCCGCTCAACAGCCCGCTCACGGCCAGCGCTTGGTCACGCACCATTTCCGCTGTGAGCCGCAAACGCGGGCCACGCGAGAGCAGGCGATTGTCCGGGTCTTTCTCCAACGCTTCCGGCGCCACCTTTGAGGATTGCCGATACGACTGCGACGTCACGAGCAGCCGGAGAAATTGTTTCGTGTCCCACTTTTGCGCGACGAGTTCGGTCGCCAGCCAGTCGAGCAATTCGGGGTGCGACGGCAGTTCGCCCTGCGCGCCAAACTCCTCGCTGGTCCGCACCAGCCCGGTGCCGAAGATGGCTTCCCAGTAGCGGTTCGCGACGACGCGCGCGGTCAGTGGGTTGTTGTCGTCCACGAGCCACTTCGCGAGCGCGAGGCGGTTGCGCCGCGCGTCCTTCGGGAGCGGATGCCAGGCGGCGGGCACGGCGGCGGTGACTTCATCGCCGAGTTGCTGCCAGTTGCCGCGAATCTGAATCTTGGTGGTGCGCTGTTTGTCCGCCGCCAGCTCGCGGTAGATGGGCACAGTCATCGGCTTCAAGTCCGCCAAAGACTTCGTAAGCGCGGCGTTTTGCTCGCGGTCCTTTTTCAGCTCCGGCGCGAGATTGCGGGCGAAGTAATCCACGACCTTCGCGCGATCGTTCGGAGGGAGAGTATTCAGCGACCAGTTTTCAGTGTTCAGTGAGCGGCTCGCGGTCAGCGTGGAAACAATCGCAGCCGGCGTGCGGGAAGACTCAGCGGCCCGCGCGTCTGCCGTGAGGCCGAGGCGGAAGTGTCCGAGCGTCGCCTTCGCGGTCGCGGACTGCTGCTCGAGCGTCACGGATACTCGCGCACCAACGGGGAGCTCGACGGGCGTCGCCGCGATGAGCGTGAGCGTGTGCGGCTTGCCGGTCGCGCCGCCGACGGCCCAACCGCGCGTGCGGTCGCGTTTCGGGGCGTCGTCGTTGAGCACGTTGTCGGCGTCGAAGTTTGCCTGCACGAAGTCGGCGATGGCGGTGCTGAAACGAATTTCCCGCGCGCCGTTCATCGCGAAGGCCACGTCCTTCTTCGGGGCGTCGTTGCCGGCCTTTTCCCAAACCTCTTTGCGGTCCGCATCGAGCGCCACGACGCGGAAGCCTTTCAGCCGCTCGCCGGCCTCGGCGCGGTTCCACACGACGATGCGCTCCAGCACGCGGGCCTCCTTCAAGTCCACTTCCCACCACGGATTGTCCTGCGCTTCGGTGTGGGCCACGGAGCCTTTGTCATACTCACCATCGGTCTTGCCATCGGTCGCGCGGGAGGCGGCGGCGTTCATGTAAGTGCTGCTCTGCTTCGCCTCCCCTTTGAGCGCGACATTCTCGCCGCCGCTGAACACCAGCACTTCCGCGAGCTGGAGGTATTGGTTCTTCGCGGGCAGTTCGATGCGGACGAAGCGCGCCGTCGGCCCCTTGCTCTCGGCGGGCGGCAGCACGCTGGCGCGCACGCGGGTGACGACGAAGTTGCCGCCTGCTTGGCCGGGGCCTTTGCCGGGAAGTTTTTCATCGGGCAACGCTTCGAGGCGCAGGGCGGTGAGCTTTTGCGCGGCGGGCACGGTCAGCTCCACGGTGAAGTTGTCCTTCGCTGCGTCGTTCTTCGCAACGAACACCGAGCCGTCGTCCCGCGCATCGAGGGCCGCGCCGGAAGTGGACTTCGCCGCGCTGGCCTTAGGCGCGGTCCAGTCGAGCTTCACGGGGAAGGTCTGCGCCCATTTGTCCGCGCCCGCGATGACTTCAGCGGACGGCGACTTAAACTTCGATTCGACAGCGGCGAGTTCGGCTTCCCACTTCGTGCGCAGCTGCTTCTGTTCGTCGGAGAAGAACGATAGTAACGGGGACTCGTCGCGCTTGTCGGCGTCCTCGGTCTGGTTGAGGAACGCGAAGAGCTGGTAATACTCTTTCTGCGCGATGGGGTCGTATTTGTGGGTGTGGCACTGCGCACAGGCCATCGAGGTGCCCATCCACACGGCGAAAGTCGTGTTGACGCGGTCCACGACGGCGGCGTTGCGCCACTCCTCGTCATTGGTGCCGCCCTCGTTGTTGGTCATCGTGTTGCGGTGGAACGCCGTGCCTTTGAGCTGCTCGTCGCTCGGGTTGTCCAGCAGGTCGCCGGCTATTTGTTCGAGTGTGAACTGGTCGAAGGGCAGGTTGCGGTTGAAGGCGTTGATGACGTAATCGCGGAAGGCCCAGATAGTGCGTGGCGGGTCATCTGCGTAGCCGGCGCTGTCGGCGTAACGCGCGAGGTCGAGCCACAGCCGCGCCCAATGCTCGCCGTAGCTGGGCTTGGCGAGTTGGAGATCCACGAAGCGCTCGTAGGCCTTCGGCTCCTTGTCGGCGACGAACGCGTCCACCTCCGCAAGGCTCGGCGGGAGGCCGGTGAGGTCGAGCGCGACCCGGCGGGCAAGGGCGAAGCGGTCGGCTTCGGGCTGGGGCGTGAGCTTTTCTTTCGCGAGACGCTGGTAGATGAAGGCGTCAATGGGGGACAAGTGTTCAGTGTTCAGTGAGCCAGTATTCAGTTTGGGGTTCGAGACCGCCTTTCGCTCCGACTGAACACTGAAAACTGATTTACTGAACACTGGCACCGCTGGCCGACGCGGCCTCTCATAGGACCAATGTTCGGAGAATTTTCCGCCCGCTTGGATCCACGCGGTGAGCAGTTCGACCTCGTGCGGCGTGAGCGGCTTGCCGAACTTCTTTGGCGGCATGAGATCGTCCGCGTCCTTCGTGGTGACGCGCTCGAGCAACAGACTCCTCTGCGGCTGCCCGAGCTCGACCGCGCGCCGGCCGTCCCCAAGGTCCGCGGTGATGCCGTCCGCTGTGTCGAGCCGCAGGCCAACGCCCTTCTTGCCGCCCTTGCGCTCCTTCTCGTCGGGCCCGTGGCAGGCGAAGCACTTGTCGGAAAGAATGGGCCGAATGTCGCGTTGGAAGTCAAAAACGATTTGGGCAGTGGACTTCGGTGTAGGCGCGGCAACGGCCCCGCTTCCGGCGAGGCCGAGCACGCCTGCGAAACACCAGCGTTGCAAAAGTCGATTCATGGTCATGTTTGTTCCGGGGTTTGGACGTGCTAAGTTGGCCGATGATTGAGTCGTTTCGGAAGTGTCGGCCAAGATCACCGGTATGTCTACGTTGTTGCGGCCGCACAAAATAATAAACCGCTCCTTGAGGAAACTGCCCACTGGAAACTGCCTGATGATTACGGAATACTTTCCCTCCCGATGGATTTGCCGATCAAAATTATCTCAACCGACTTCGATGGCACGCTGCACGCCGACCATGAGAACCCGCCCGTGCCCGTGCGTTTGCAAGCACTGATCGGCGACCTCCAACGACGCGGCGCGAAATGGGTCATCAACACCGGGCGCGACCTCTCCAGCCTGATGGAGGGGCTGGGCCGCGCGCACTTGAGCATCCAGCCGGACTGGTTGGTGACAGTGGAGCGGGAGATTTACTTCCGCGAGGGGCCGCGCTTCCTCCCGTTGCAGCCGTGGAACGGCGACTGCGAGCGCGCACACCGGGAGCTGTTCAAGGCAGTAGAAAAGGACTTGCCGCGCCTGTTCAAGTGGGTCAACGGCAAGTTCCAAGCGTCGGTCTATTCCGATGCTTACTCGCCCTTCTGCCTCATCGCCGGGACGAACGCGGATGCGGACGACATCGAGGCGCACTTGCGGGGCTACTGCGAATCCGTGCCGAATCTCACGGTGGTGCGCAACGACGTTTATGCGCGCTTCAGTCACACCGCCTACAGCAAGGGCACGGCGCTGGCGGAGATCACCCGGCAACTAGGTCTCACGCGCGAGTGCGTCTTCGCGGCGGGCGACCATTTCAACGACCTGCCGATGCTACGCGACGAGCACGCGTGCTGGCTGGTCGCGCCCGCGAACGCGATCCCGGTGGTGAAGGAGGCGGTCTTGCGTGAGGGCGGCTATGTGAGCGACCGGCTCTGCGGCCACGGCGTGGCGGACGGGCTGGAGGCGGCGATGAAGAAAGCGGGGCTGCTCTGATTGGCCGCGAAAGGGCGCAGAGGAGAAACTCGGTGGCTCTGGACGGCCGCGTGGGGTCGTGGGGCTAGTTCTTGCCGCCTGTCAGGATCCCCAACGAAGGACATCGCTAGTTTATTACAACGGCAAATTCGTCTTGTTGTCCCGAATCAAGACTACGCGATTTAGGTAGAGGTAGCAGAAGAATATGTCCGATAGGAGCGCGCGGTTCTCCATGCAAATCGAAAAATGCAGCCTTGCAGTGCTTGCGAAAATATATCCAGCTTCAAAACCTCCCAGAACCCAAGCCCACACGGGGTTTGTGAAGGCGAAATAAAGCGTAGGAATCCAAAGCACCCCCACCAGAGGTTTAACCAAAGACTTTGGTGCGGCTGGTGATGAAAAGAGAAAGCCAATCGCAGTGGTCAAAGCCCCAAGCAAAAGAATAAAGCGCCCCATCATTAGGGCTGCAATAACGAATGCAACGGCTGCTATCGGGGCCGAAAATAACCAAAAGGCGTGTATTCTTCGTTCGCTAGGAGTGCATAAGGTTGCCAAGTGGTTGGGCTGATACGGTGCCCCAAACGTAATAGCTCCGATTTCTTTGGCATGACGCACGTCGTCGATCGTTTTGAAAGGGATTTTTGGAATGTCCGAAACCTTGTTGATAGACTGGCTTTCCATTATGCGCCGCTCAATCTCCGCCAGTTGAGTGAGATCACTCGCAGTCAGTTGAAGTAGTGGATCGTGCTGCATCCTAATTAATTCTCCCGCTTGAAGAACCGCTGCACCGCACCTTTGTGGCGGGGGAGGAGTTGCTGGACGTTAGCTGCGCCGCCGCCGGCCTCGGCTCCGCTCAGTGCGCCGGCTCTGGCAGTTTCCTTATCGTTGGTCACTTCCGGTTCGTTGCGGCTGATGCCCACGCGCTGCGCGTCC
>Ga0194118_10004851_pt1 | contig 14418 bp, 12 predicted proteins | sample TA2MahsurfametaG_2_FD_148662 | JGI IMG/M metagenome (GOLD analysis project Ga0194118, IMG submission 148662) | Freshwater microbial communities from Lake Tanganyika, Tanzania - TA2015013 Mahale N5 surface | ecosystem: Environmental > Aquatic > Freshwater > Lake | place: Tanzania: Lake...
TTTAGGATCTTTAAAAGTCTCATAATTTTCCTCTACCAAGAGAAGATCTCTAAATGTTTCTATAGACAACATTTTTCTTAGGACCTCTTGACGAGTGCTCGAAGAGGGGATGGAATGGAAAATTGCTAGAGGATTATCTGAAAATAACATGTCCCCAATGTATTGATCAGCGTCAATAACAGTGATTGTTTCTACGCGGTTTTGCAAAGATTTTACTTCTATTTGCTCATTGAAATTAGCAAATGGATCTGATCCAAAGATGTCTGTACTGAATAGATCAGTCTCAAGCGCTAGTTCAGTAGCTTGAAGAGGGGTAGAATCAGTTTCTGATAAGAAAACGTCTTCAAAAGGATCACTATTAAAATAATCTGTGTTTGTAGTCATAATATTATAATTTTGGATAATAATATTATAACTTAAAATTATTATTAAGTATATAATAATTTTTTAAATTGAAGTCGCTTTTTTTCTAATATTGGGTCTGCTATCGGAATAGAGTTTATAAGTTGTTTGGTGTAGGGGTGTTGTGGATTTGTGAAAAGCTCTTCGGTTTCTCTAGATTCCACGATATTTCCTTGATAGAGAACAATGATTCTCGAGCACAAGTTTCTTACAACGCTAAGATCATGAGAAATAAAGAGATAAGTGAGTCCTAGTTCTTTGTGGAGTTTTTTTAGAAGCTGAAGTATTTGAGCTTGAATGGATACATCTAAAGAGGCTGTTGGCTCGTCACAGACGATGAATTTAGGAGATAGTGCCAATGTCCTGGCTATGCTTAAACGACCTCTTTGTCCTCCGCTAAGTTCATGGGGGTAGCGAGAAAGTAAACTTTCATCCAAACCAACGCTTTCAAATAGATGCAAAATTTTTTGCCTGCGCTCTTTGGGATTTGTGATTTTGTAGATCAGAAGAGGCTCTTCAACGATTTTTTCAGCGGTCATTCTTGGGCTTAGGGAAGAATAGGGATTTTGAAAGATCATTTGAGCATCTTTTCTCCAAAGATGGGTCTGTTTTTTGGACATTGTGGAGAGTTTTTGCCCTTCAAAAAAGATCTCTCCTGCAGTTGGCTCAATCGCTTTAACCAAGAGTTTTCCTAAAGAGCTTTTTCCAGACCCGCTTTCGCCTACCATTCCAACAATTTCACCTCTATTGATGGAAAAAGAGATCCGATTGACGGCTGTTACAAGCTGCTTTTGTAAAAAAAACTGCTTGGTGATGCTATCTACATGGATTAAAGGATCATTCATAAAAAGCTCTTTGTATAGAGGAGAGGAGTTGTTTTGTATAAGGATGTGAAGGTCTATAAAATAGATTTTCTATCGACGCGGATTCAACAATCTCTCCTTGCTGCATGACGAGGACATGGTCACAAAAGCCTGCGATTAAGCTTAGATCATGAGTGATGAAAATGATGCTCATCTGGAGTTTTTGTTGCAAATCATTTAAGAGGGATAAAATCTGTGATTGTATGGTGACATCTAAAGCGGTGGTCGGCTCATCAGCGATCAAAATTTTAGGCTCTGGAGCTAATGCTAAGGCTATCATTACCCTTTGGCACATCCCGCCGCTTAATTCAAAAGGATATTGATTGTACCTTTTTTCAGGCTGAGAAATGCCGACCAAAGAGAGAAGCTCTAACACTTTTTCTTTAGCTCTTTCGCGGCAGATCTCTTTGTGGTGGATTTTATAAGCTTCATATATTTGCTGACCGATCTTCATGGTCGGATTTAAGGAAGCAACGGGATCTTGAAAGATAAAGCCGATCTCTTTGCCTCTAAAATTTCTCACCTGTTTTTCATCAAGCTTTAGAAGGTCTATACCTTCGTAAAGAGCACATCCTGCTTCAATTTTAGAATTTTGTTTCGAAAGGAGTTGTAAAAGAGCTTTCATTGTAGCGCTTTTGCCGCTGCCTGATTCTCCTACAATAGCAAGTTTTTGCTTTTCATAAACAGAAAACGATACACCCCGTACAGCATGAACAGCTTTAGAATCGGAGAAAAAAGAAACATGGAGATTGATCACATCTAAAATTCTTCTCATGATCTAAACCTTGGATCAAAAATATCTCTTAGACCATCTCCTAACAAGTTGAAAGCTAGCATAGTGATGCTAATAAAAAATGCAGGGAAAAAGAGTCTCCACGGGAAATAAGATAGAGCAGATAGTCCATCGCTTGCCATAGTTCCCCAGCTTGCAATAGGTGCTTGAACTCCAAGTCCTAAAAAACTAAGAAAGGCTTCTGTAAAGATCGCAGCCGGAATGGTGAGTGTAACTGTTGTGATAATAGAGCCGCTGCAACTTGGGATGAGATGTTTTGTTAAAATCCATAAATGCGATGCGCCTATTCCGTAAGCAGCGGTCACAAAATCTTGATTTTTTAAGGATAAAATTTGGGCTCTAACGATTCTTGCCATATTGAGCCAGCCTGTGATGGTCATCGCTATAATAATGGTAAAGATCCCTTGTCCTAAAATAACCATGAGCAATATGACCATAAGCAAATTAGGTATGGCTTGAAAAACATCGACGATTCTCATCATGATATCATCGATTTTTCCTCCCATTAAACCTGAAAAGGCTCCGTAGAAAACTCCGATCACCATATCAATAAGTGCTGCTGTTATCCCGATAAATAAAGAGATTCTTGCGCCCCACCAGATTCTTGCGAACATGCTTCGCCCTAATTCGTCTGTTCCAAATAGGTGCTCTAAACAGGGTGCTTTGTTTTTGAGCGCTAGATGTGTTTCATAGTAAGTTGCCTTGGTTAGCATAGGACATACAATCGCGCCAAGAATCAGAATCGATAAAATTGTGATGCCAATGAAGCTTGATCGATGTTTAAGGAGTTTTTTGAAATGTTCTTTATACATATGCTCGATCCTTGTATTCGCTTCGTATCCTTGGGTCCATAAAAAAATAGAGTAGATCGGCAACAAAATTGGTGATATTTACGATCAAACAGTAAAAAACCGTAAGGCCCATAATGATGGTATAGTCTCTATTGGCAATGCTTGATACAAACCACCCACCCAGGCCAGGTATTCCGAAGATTTTTTCAACGACAAAACTTCCTGTTAAGATACTTGCTGTTAAGGTTCCAAGATAGGATACAACGGGAAGCAAGCTATTTTTCATAACGTGATTGAAGATTGTTGATTCTGTAGATAATCCTTTAGCATACGCCGTTAAAATATAGTCTTTATCTAAAACTTCGATGATATTTGCTCGGGTCAAACGGGCTATGAAGGCAGTGGGGAAAGCTGATAGGGCTAGAGCCGGTAAAATCATATGAGCAAAACTTTCGCATCTAGCGATAGGAAAAAGGCGCATTTTCATTCCAAAAACGTATTGCAAGATAGTAGCTAAAATAAAACTTGGCACCGACATGCCGATAACAGCTGCGATCATTGCGGCTGTATCTTGCCACTTAGTTTTAAAAAGGGCGGCGATTGTCCCTAAAAAAATCCCTACGGTAATGGAAGCAATCAAGGCCAAAGAGCCTAAAGCAAAAGATATAGGAAATCCTTCTTTGATAATATCGTTAGTCGTTCTTCCTTCGTGGATAAAAGAGGGGCCGAAATCAAAAGAAATTAAGCCCTTCATGTACTTCATGTACTGTACATGCAAAGGCTGATCAAGTCCGTAATAAGAGTATAAAGAGCGTAAAATTTCATCAGGGATTGCTTGCTCTTGCATAAAGGGATCGCCTGGTATGCTCTTCATTAAAAAAAACGTTATAGTGGATACCAAGAAAAGTGAGGTGAGAAACAGAGCTGTTTTTCTAAACAAGTATTTGGCCATAAGAAAAATTTACGCCTCTTCCACTATATTTGTCAAAAGTATACAATACTTTGTCATGAAGAACATATCTGGAAATAAAGTACATTTTACAAGCCTTGGCTGCGCAAGAAACCTCGTTGACACCGAAGTAATGATGGGTATTTTGCTCAAGGCTGGCTTTGAAGCTACTGCAGACGAAAGCCAAGCAGATTTTTTTATTGTCAATACTTGCGGATTTTTACAATCAGCAAGAGATGAAGCCTTTGCGACTATTGATGAACTTTTTTCTTTAAAGAAAAAAGAAGCAAAAGTAGTTGTTGCGGGTTGTATGGTTCAACTTTACAGCGAACAGCTAAGAGAGCGCTTTCCTGAAATTCACTATTTCTTAGGATCAGGAGATGTAGAAAAAATTCTTCAAGCTGTCACAGCTCCTGAAGAAGGAGAAGTGGTAAGTGATGCCAAAAGTTATCTCCAAATGGGAGAGGTTCCTAGACTTGTATCAACGCCTAAGCACTATGCGTACTTAAAAATTGCAGAAGGCTGCAAAAAGCGCTGCAGTTTCTGTATTATTCCGGTGATTAAGGGAGCATTAAAAAGTAAGCCTTTAGATCAAATTGTTAAAGAGTTCCAGATACTTAGAAAAGGTGGAGCAAAAGAGATCATTTTGATCGCTCAGGATTTAGGTGATTATGGCAAAGATGTCAAAGAAAGCCGAGGCCTTTACCTTCTTTTACAAAGGCTATTGCAAGAAGAGGGTGATTTCTGGATCCGATTGCTTTACTTATACCCAGATGAGATCACAGATGAAATCATTGAACTCATCAGAAGCGATTCTAGGTTATTGCCATACCTTGATATGCCTATGCAACACATCAACGACCGCATACTCAAGGCAATGCATAGAAAAACTTCAAGAGAGCACATCGAATTAACACTAGCTGCTTTGCGCGAAAAAATCCCTGATATTGTCATTAGAACTTCTTTGATGGTAGGATTCCCCGGAGAAACTGAAGAAGAATTCCAAGAACTTGTAAGCTTTGTGGAAAAAGCAGAGCTAGATCAGGTGGGTATTTTCACCTATTCTAAAGAAGAAGATTCTTACTCAGCAAAGCTAGATGGCCATATTGAGCAAGAAATCAAGGATAAAAGAAGAGACATACTCGCAGAAGTCCAACAAAAAGTGTTAGAAAAGCACATGCAAAAGTATGTAGGAAGAACACTTCGCGTTCTTGTTGAGGGATATCATCCAGAATCAGATATGCTTCTAAAGGGGCGCTTCTATGGACAGTGTCCTGAAATTGACGGTATTGTGATCATCAATGATTGGCGGCATGTAAAAGAAGCAGGTCAATTCTACGATGTGAAAATCACAGAAGTTGCCGGATACGATCTAGTAGGAAGAGTTTTACCTTCTAAAGTAGCAAAAAGCTCAGGCCTTCAGCTCCTTTCTTCAGCAAATTCATGTTGATCATTAGAAGAAGGAATCTAAAAATAGGTTCCTTCTTCTAAAAAATATGCAATATAATTCATTTGTGTATTCGATACTTGGATATTAGGTCGAAGCTGTTTTAAATCTTCGTATGCGCTATTTCCATTAATGCTATTAAATTCTGCCCGAATCGCTACAGCTACTGCAGCACTTCTTTGATTGCCGTCATCACAGTGAATGTATACGGAATGTCCCAAACGAAGAGAACTCTCTACGATTTGTTTGATGTAACTCAAGGTGATCGAATTGATAACATTACCCTTACTCACAGCTATTTTATAATTTTGCATGCCAAGATTTCGCAAATCTTCACTTGAACAAAACTTACCGCCAAAGCTGTAAATGCTCTCTTCTTTTGGCTCAATAAGAGAAATAACTACTTGGCAGCTCTTAGATTGAAGCCATTCAGCCTGTTTTTTTTCGGGGCAAGCACCAAAATAGACAGAGCTATTTGTTTTTGAATTTGTAATAAGTGTATTGCAAAAATAGGATTTACCATTTTTTTCAGCCTGTGTCGGTAGGGGAAGTAGTGCCGATCGGTAAAGTGCAGCAAAACTATTTGAAATTTTATCAAAATCTAGATCTTGGATTTTACAAGCTAGTGCAATAGCTAAATATGCAATTCCTAAGCTAAGGATGATGAGCGCTATTGCAGCTATTTTTTCTAGACGAATTTCTTTATCTGATTTGCATAACCAATCGTTAAACTCAGACAAATGGGAGCGTTCTAAAGTATGGGGTAAAGAACCATCTAAGCTAAAATGGTGCATATTGGTTAGCCCTCTATGTCAAAAAGTTTGAATCGATCACCAAAAAATGGGTCATCATCTGGCTTTAACGCTTTTTCTACTTTGGCTTTACTCGTTTGAGATAAAGTACAATTTACTAATTTTTGTATTGCTTTCTCAACAGAGATAGAATGCTGTTTAGCAGCAATAAAAACTGCGAGAGATGAAGCTGCTTCATTACTTTCATCAAAGTGTATATAAATCGATTCGCCTCTATCTAAATGGTGATCGATTCTCTCTTTGGTTTGGCGTAAATCCGTAGCATCTAATTGCTTTTCTAAAGGATATATTTGTGGATTTTTCTTATCTTGCTGTGCTACATATTTTCCTGCCCAGCCGTAGATATCTCTATCTTCTTCAGTGCTTGCTGAAATGATCATTTTACAGTTTTGCTTTTTGAGCCAATTTTCATGTTTTTCTTGAGGAAAAGCGCCAAAATAGACTTTAGCTTGGTTAGATTTCTTGATAAAAATAGGATTACAAAAATAGGATGCGTTTGCTTTGGCTTCACTTGGAGGCATGGGTGAAAACGTAGATTTATATAGGGCTCTAAAGCTTCTTGAAATTTTCTTGGTGTTAATATCTCTAGCAGCGCAGGCAAAGGCAATCGCTAGGTATGCAACGCCAAAGCTAAAAATGATCGAGGAGCAAACAGCGATTTTTTTCGCTGTAAAGGTCGCTTTCGATGTATCTACAAGCCATGTATTGAATTTTTTAAAATGGGTTTTTTCTGTAATCTGAGAACTTGATTCTATAGAATTAGTATTAATCATAAAATTGAAATTAAAAATTTTTATGTAGGATTAATTATAATAAAGTTATAATTAAAAATATACAATTATTTAATAACAATACTTTTAAGAGAGGTGCATCCTTTCAATAAATCTACGGATTCCGACCTTAAATCACTAATAGCAAGGTAGTTGATGTTTTTTCCGTAGGTGCCTATAGCCTGAATCGATCTATTTGTTAATAGTAAGCAGCCGGAAATATCGAGTTTTTCTAATTGAGGACACATTTGGACGATTCGCTCTATGATGTGGTCTGTAATGGCTAGGTTTTGCAAGGAAATAGACCTTAAAGAGGATGAAAGGTTGTAGAGGTGTTTGTCTTGGATGTGAAAACAGTGGGATATATTGAGGTGGTAAAGGGTTGGATGCTTTTTCAAGATTTTTATCATTTTTTTTCCATCGATTGAGATATCATTTGAAAAGTCAAGGGATCTTGTTTCAGCGGGAAAAAACTTTTCTTTTTTTATCAAAAAATCTAAAAATTTATTTATAGAAACAGCGGGCTTTCTCCAAGGATCTAGTTCTCCTGGAAGAAGCGCAAGCTCTGTTTTCTTATTCTCTATTTGGGTGTATTCCTCATAGCTTTCATCTTCTCTATCGTAACGTACGTACTGCACTATATCCCTAAGCAGGGCAAAGTCAGAGCCCATTCTGGAATTGAAAAAATATAGATCTCGACTCTCTTGCTTTCTAACAAGGGAGTTTCCCATACAATGGTGGAGCGCCTCGAGCTGAAGAAGATCGATAATGGTAGGGAGTATATCGATCAAGGATGCAGGGCTTTTGATGATTTTTTCACTTTTGTATCGATCTTTACTGTAGATCCATAGGGGTGTTTTGTGATGCTCTATTTTAAGGTCGTTCTGATCGTTAGGATTTTCATAAACGAAAAAGAGGCTATCTTCTATGCATGGATGCATTAATAGGTCTTCGATTTTATCAACTTTATTATCTAACATACAAAATAATGTGGGCTTGATCTGGTTTTTAAGCCATTCAAGGGCCTCTTTTTTTGAAGAAAAGATGTGGGAAAATCCTGCTTTTTTGAATAAGAATACAAGCTCTTTTCTTGAGCAGACAGCGGCTTTTTGATAGCCGTAAGGTTCAAGCACGTCACAAATGCTTACAAGAGCTAAATGGTTAAAAGCATTTTTTTGTAATTGAAGATCTAAGGGGATCATGCTGCCAAATAAAATAGCAGCTATTGTTTGTTCAATCGAAGAACTTGGAGTGTATGTATTAGGAAAATAGATAGCGTTAAAATTTTCAAATTGAAAATGGTTAGTAGCTAAACAGAAAATATGAGGTCTTTCTTTTACTTTTAGTTGAAAGGAAACTTCTTTTTTTCCTAGGAATGATGAAGTTTTTCTTAATAGTGGGAACTCTTTATCAATGAAGGTATGGATTTCTTGAGAAAAAACGAAGGGGTTTTCAACTTTATGGATAGAGCGTTTTTTTCGTAGTAAAGCTTTTTGCATTCTGTAGTAGAAATTGTAGGGATGCGCTTTTAGCATCAATGAAGAAATGAGGAGGAGTATGCATGAAATAAAGGATATCAACAGTAATTCAGAAGAAACGGAAAATCTGAGAAAAAGTTTATCGATGAGTAAGTAAAGTGGGATCGATGAGATCAGAAGCATCAGTAGGGAAATATCTAAAGATAGAATTTTTTTCGCTAAAGAGAAGGTAAGACGCTGTTTTTTTGTGCTATAAAAATAGCCATCGATAGCTAAAAGGATTAAAGCTGCGCTTGTGATGCATGCAAATAATGTGTGGTGATATGGAAAGTAGGATTTAAAAAAAATAGAAAAAAGAAAAAGTTCAAAGCTAAAAAACAGATCAGTGCAAAAACTGTAGTATTTCCCTTTAAGAAATATTAGTCTGTTCATCAATGAAAAAAAGAAAAATGTAGCAAAAAGTAGCATCTTTATCCTTTATTTTCCTTTATCTACAACATTGATGATTAATCTACAATTTTTGATATGAAATATAGACCTATTATGGCTGCAAGCGGGTATGTTTTATCCAAAGATAAAGTTTCTCTCTTGATGCAGCACCGCGAGCTAAAGAAGATGATGATTCACTCGGAAAATGGAGTGGCATTGATGGCAAAATGTGACTTGTATAAAAAGAGAATCCCATAAAGAAGCGGGCATCATTTGTAAGAAGATGCGTTTAAAAGGTGCAATCAATTAGACAGGTAGTGTATTACACCCGTTAAACGCCTTAACTGTTTTAATGAAAGCGCTTTAATTTTTTTTACTTCGTCGTTGTGCTCCTTAACAAAAAGCACAATGACGAAATTTTTTGTTATTATTAAAGAAAATTAGAATGACCACTTTATAATTCGTGGCAAAGGTCGTCGCATCTTGCAGGGTAACCCCTGCAAGATTTTTCCCCTTAGGCAATCCGTCTAATGGTGGCTTTTTGCCTCTGAATATTTTTTTTAGTAACAGAGGAGCTCTATTATTGCCAACTTTCTGCATTTGCGTAATCTTCTAATTGTCTAAAGAACCCTTCTCTATCTGTAACACGGCGATTTTCTTCTAGCCAGGCATTCCCTCGAGCATTCAAAAGTTCACGGGTATTGATGGTTCCATTCATCAAATTGGTCTGATTGGCGTTAAAGAACAGTATAGCTCCTTGATAAGCCGTTATAGGAGCTGCTTCTTCTATTTCGGGATCGAGATTGACCCCTGGTAAGTACCCTTGAAGAGCAGTGTGAAGAAGATGAGAAACTTTTCCGGGGTTACAGATTCTTTGATCATCTTCAATCGATTTTTCAAGAGCTTTGATCATTCCCAATTTTACATTTGTCTGATCTTTTTCTGTAAGTGTATTAGCAAAACACCAAAGCCGTCCGATTACTTCTTCTCCTGTAAGCACTAGACCGTAGACCGACCACATGTCTTGAGGTCCAAGAAATGGTGGCATCGTTTCTTGTCGTGTGCCGATTAAGGCCCTCAAAGCGTTCTCTTTTTGCGTACTTTGAGGTCTTCTATCAAGAAATGCTCTAAAATCACTAAGACCTTGAGATATATTATTTTGTGAAATATTTTCCTGTTGCGCTTCGATTAATAACTCCATTGCAGCTCTACATCTGGCATCACGAGTATGAACATCTACAAATCCCATTCTATTAAGATGAGCTCTAGCCTCTATAATAATGACTTGTGCTGCATCGTGCGCACCTTCTGGATTTTGTAAAAGTAAATTAAAGTTAGCTTGTGTCAAGAGGCCGGCTTCCGATAGTTCACGGAGTCCTATAGTAATTTCCTTTGAGTTCTCTTGATTTTGTAAAAGTGCAATAAAGTTATCTAGTGTCAATAGGTTGAATGCCATTAGCAGACCGAGTCCGCTGGCAATTTCCTGTAATTGTTCTGGATTTTGTAAAAGTGCATCAAAATTATCTAGTGTCAAGTCGAGTCTTGTACGATCATGGAATGCTCTGGCAATTTCCTTTATAAAAATGAGTGCTGATTTAACGTAAGCACCTTCTGGATTTTGTAAAAGTGCATCAAAGTTAGTTTGAGTCAAGGCGCGGAATTGCTCTAGTTTATCAAGTCCCTTGAGAATTTCCATTGAGTGCTCTCGATTTTGTACAAGTGCATTAAAGTTAGCTTGCGTCAAGAGGTGAGCTCTATCTAGCTTACGTAGTCCGCTGGCAATTTCCCTTAGGTGCTCACGATCTTGTAAGAGTGCATCAATATTTGCTTGAGTTAATAAATTTCTATCATTTAATCGGGCCAGGGTTTGACTGCAAAGATAACTTTTAGAAGGTTCAAGGGAGTAAATCAAATCGAAATTTGGTTGTGTTAACAGGTTTTTTTCGCGCAAACTTTTAATCAAGGAGTAGTAGAAAGATGAAGGGAACGCTCTGATCGCCCACTGGGCCTCTGCCACGAGTTTGTCAAAATTTGGCTGCGTCAACAAGTTACTCTCGTATAATTGCAACATTCCTTTAGAAACATGTTGTATATGATATCTGCATCTAATAAGTGCCGCATGGTTTTCTCTTGTATACAGATCTGACATTTCTAAATAGGAAATGGCATCGTCTAGAGAGCTTAAGTTGTAGTACCCTCCCCTGTACCCTCCTCCCATCAACATTTCGTTGATTTCTTTTTGGTATAGGTGCTTTGCGATAACAATCGCGATGATAGGAATCACGGTGATAATACTTAAAAACCAAACAGTGACTTTTAAAGCAATTTCTTGCCATAGCATCGGAGTTTCAATTCTTTCTATATCTGCGGTATTGTTAAAGATCGATACGGTGTATCTAACTCCCGAGATAGAGAATAAAGAATCTATAGATTCAAAATTTTTTATACGATCTTGTATGTATTCTTCAGAATTACTTATTAATAGACTATTGTCGTAATTGAATCTCACATGATCAAGTAAATTATAATTATTTTATAGTCATTTAATTGCCTTATTTTTTAAGTATTTTATCAGATTAACTAGTTATAGTTCAATCATTAATCTGACAATCTTTGCTCGAAAATATACCTTAATTAAGATAAGAAGAGCTAAACGTCCACTTCCCATGTGTTTTGACAATCAGGTTCTTTAGAATCTTTGAAGCGCCAAGTATTAAATTGAGTTACTGGCTATCTTGTATAACGGCATCAACAGCGTTAAAAATTTTATTATAAAATTTTCGTCAAAGAAGGTATGGATTTTTGGAGAAAAAATGAAGGGGTTTTCAACTTATGGATAGAGCGTTTTTTTTACTAAAGCTTTTCGCGTTCTGTTCAATGCAAAAACTGTAGTATTTTCCTTTAAGAAATATCAGCCTGTTCATCAATGACAAAGAAAAATGTAGCAAAAAGTAGCATCTTTATCTTTTATTTTCCCTATCTACAATATTCATGATTAATCTACAATTTTTGATATGAAATATAGACCTATTATGGCTGCAAGCGGGTATGTTTTATCCAAAGATAAAACTTCTGTCTTGATGCTGCACCGCAATGCTAGAGAAGATGATGATTCACTCGGAAAATGGATTGGCATTGGTGGAAAAATGGCCAAAAATGAAGACATTTTGACCTGTATGAAAAGAGAAGCCCATGAAGAAGCGGGCATTATTTGTACGAAGATGCGTTTAAAAGGTACAATCAATTGGACAGGTTTTGGTCCTAAGTCAGAAGATTGGTTTGGTTTCATTTTTTTGATTGAGGAATATGAAGGAGAGCCTTTTACCTCAAACCATGAGGGGACGCTTAAGTGGATTGCTCTTACAGATTTGTATCAATTGCCTTTATGGGAGGGCGATCACTATTTTCTTCCTCTTTTATTTGATAGTGATGAAAGAGTTTTTCATGGACATATGTCTTATGAGCAAGGGAAAATGACCTCTTGGACTTACCATCGCAATTAAGAAGTGGAAGAAAACTATTTTCTATCTATATTGAAATGAAAGGAAGGGAATATGTTGAAAGAGATTGAATTACATTTAGGTAAAGAAGCAGAGTCGCTTCTTAAGCATAACTGCAAAGTATCCAAAGAAATGATCCATCATCCTGGGCCTGAATTCGTTGATAGAATTTTTGGACCAAGCGACCGCTCGCCTAGAGTGCTGCGCAATTTGCAGGCGATGTTTGAGCATGGAAGATTAAAAAATACAGGATATCTCTCAATTTTACCTGTTGATCAAGGTATAGAGCACACAGCTGGAGCATCTTTTGCTGCAAATCCTTTGTATTTCGATCCGGAAAACATCGTAAAGCTTGCGATTGAAGGTGGTTGCAATGCTGTAGCTTCCACATTAGGAGTACTTGGTTCTGTTGCGCGTAAATATGCGCACAAAATTCCGTTTTTGGTGAAACTCAATCATAATGAATTGATGACCTATCCAAATAAGTATGATCAAGTTCTATTTGCTTCGGTAAGACAAGCCTACGATATGGGAGCAGTTGCTGTTGGTGCTACTGTCTATTTTGGCTCGCCTGAATCAGATCGACAGATTGTTGAGATCAGTCACGCATTTCAATTAGCGCACGAGCTTGGCATGGCTACAGTGTTATGGTGCTATTTAAGAAATGGGGCATTCAAAACGCACGATAAAGATTATCACGTGGCAGCAGATCTTACAGGTCAAGCAAATCACTTAGGTGTAACCATGCAAGCAGATATTATTAAGCAAAAGCTGCCTGAAAATAACGGGGGATTTACGGCTTTAAAGTTTGCTAAATCAGATCCTAAGATGTATTCAGAGCTTTGCTCAGATCACCCTATTGATCTAACGCGATATCAAGTGATGAATTGCTACATGGGTAGAGCGGGACTTATCAATTCTGGTGGAGCTTCTTCAGGGGCTCATGATTTATCTGAAGCTGTGCGTACGGCTGTTATCAATAAAAGGGCCGGTGGTATGGGGCTTATATCGGGAAGAAAGGCCTTTCAGCGTCCTATGAAAGAGGGTATTTCTCTTCTTCATGCGATCCAAGACGTTTATCTTTGTCCAGATATCACTTTAGCGTAAAGCGGTTAACGCGAAAAAGACAGCAACTTTTCCCAGTTGCTGTCTTTTTTTATTTAATGTATTACAGCTTAGTTAGATATTCAGTATTTTTACTCCATTCAAATTTCTTTTGTTTACGAAATAGAAAGATTGTTTCTAATAAGGGTAGGAGACAACTATGGCAAAAGACCCTACAGTAGAAGAGCACAACATATTAGAAGCAGTTGATAATCTGTCTAGTATGGCTGAGATGAATGTTGAACAGCTTAAAATAGAAAAAGCTTCTGATTTAGGTGAAGGTATTCATATAGGATCAGGACGTTGGTTTGATCCTAAAAATGCTGAGAAAACCTACAATTCAGTCAAAAGCACACTTAAAACTGTGCACAAATACCTTCAGCACATCTATAAAAAAGAGAGCTCTGAGTTAAAAGATGTTGCGATGCAAAAAGGGGTGCAATCTATCTTGAGCTTGGCTCGAGAGGCTGCATCAAAAGTAGATCGCTGCAGATCGATTTTTTCAGGTCAATTGCCTAGCCAGAGTATTACGGATTCAGCAGAATTTAGGGAATTAGAGGAATTTTACCAAAATAAAGTTCTTAAGAAGTTCCAAGAGGTGCTCGCTTCTGAGGAAGCTTGGAAGGAAGAGTGGGAAAAAGAAGAAGATGTCTTTGATATTGAAAGAAAAGGGTTAAAGAATCTCGAATCAGTGACTAGAGACAAAGACTACGAGCTTTTTTACATATCAAAAGAAGATGGGTCAAAATTCTACAACCGTAATTTGATTAGACATATTCGATTAGTTGCCAATTTTGATCAGCTGATCGGTGAACTTCACGGCGACGACCCTTTGATTCGAGTAAGAAATGTATTAGATAAACAAGCGATGCTTTCTGCTATTAAGATCAAAAAAGAGTGTTTTGCCCAGATTAGCTCATGGTTAAAAGGTGCTAAGCACCATAAAGATGGTCCTTTGGTTCGTGACATGCATAAGGTTTTGATGTCACTTCTTTTAGCATCTAATGCAAGGCATTTGATCGCCAATTCTTCAGGTAAAAATTGCCAAAGTTACTTTATAGATTTTCAGACATATCTTAG
>Ga0194118_10004853_pt1 | contig 14411 bp, 13 predicted proteins | sample TA2MahsurfametaG_2_FD_148662 | JGI IMG/M metagenome (GOLD analysis project Ga0194118, IMG submission 148662) | Freshwater microbial communities from Lake Tanganyika, Tanzania - TA2015013 Mahale N5 surface | ecosystem: Environmental > Aquatic > Freshwater > Lake | place: Tanzania: Lake...
ATGTGTAACATCACAAAGTGTTGCACAGAGGTGTGCCCTGAGCATATAAAGATTACTGATAACGCAATTATCCCAATGAAGGAGCGGGTAGTTGATGTTAAGTATGACCCAGTTAGATGGCTTGGATCTAAAATTCGCAGACGCGAGGGAATCCTTTAGTACGTGAATTTAATTGTTCGCCTTATCGCTGGCGCACTCGCCTTTTGGGCAGCAACCTCACTCATTGAAGGCATTACTGTTAATGGTGGTGCTTGGAGTTATTTATGGATGGCACTTCTATTTGGTCTAATAAATGGGGTTATTGGCTCATTAGTTAAGTTACTAACACTGCTGGCTATTTTATTATCTTTAGGTCTTTTTACCTTTGTAGTAAATGCTGCGATGTTGATGTTAACTGCTAGGTGGAGCGAGCGATTAGATGTTGTGGATTTTAAATCAGCACTCTTTGCATCTTTGGTAATCTCAATTGTGACCACAATTGTTAATCGGATTCTTAAGAATAAAATCTGATCATGGTATTTGTTATTACTTCGAGTAAAAACAAATTTAATGAACCAAAATAGCAACAGTACTTTTCATAATAAAGCAAAGCCCCGCTTCACTTAGACAGCATTTTAGAAGATGTTTTCAGGTAATTAAAAACATCTGTTTAAGTTGTACGCTTGCCAATCAAGCAATAGAAGCCTAAGACAAAATGTAAACTATTTATCAGAAATAGACCTAGTTTACAATACAGCATGATGCTTTTATCCAACAAAAACTGGTAAGTTTAGTCCAAACAAAGAATGGATAAAATGAAAATCATAGATGTATTTAGAAAAAACCTGCTACGAAATAATTTTGTTGAACAGTTTATAAGATATAACATTGATTCCAGGAAACATTCACGATTGAATAAAAAACTACAATCTGAAGTTTTGATTGAGATGAACCCAGCGTATACAACCTATATCTTGTACTCATTAGTCTGCCGCGCAAAGTTGAAAAATAATCATCGCCTTGTGGGTTACAGACCCACAAAACCTACAAGTATTAAGAATCTCTTCACTTTTCACTTGTTTGCAAATTTATTGATTGATAATGGTTCATACAGGCCCTTCCGAATTATGCGGTCCATGGGTGTGAATAAATTCATCCAACCTTGGTACATTAAAAAGCATAAGAATAAAGCGATGAAATTCTATAAACAAATTTTAAATTTAGACAAAAAAGGTTTGATAGCCTTAAGAATAAATGAAATAGAAATAGGTGATATATTTTATGATTGGCATTTAAGAACACGCTTATTAGCTACCGCAAATCTAAATAGCAAACTTTTTAAAAAAGATTTTATTGAGTTCGTATGCACATTTTACTGGTGGTATGAATATTTCACAACAAGGAAAATTGATTCAGTATTCATTTCTCATTCTTGTAGCGATATGGCACTACCGGCACGGATTGGTTTAAGTTTTAAATCAGAAGTGATTCTTGCATCATATGGAAGAATGTATAGATTATCAAATGATAGAAAATTCTCAGATCTTGAATTCATAGACTACAACCCAGGGAGCAAAGAGCAATTTGGGTATGTGATTGATTTGGATAGATCCAAAAAACTTTTAACTGAAACTATTCAAGGCAGGCACCTTATAGACGCGCACACTTTTGGATCGGGCTACTCAGGGCATTTAAGTGGTAACATAGTGAGTAAATCAACTCAAATAAATGTGTTAGTTGCGTGTGCGTGTTTTTCAGACCCACCTCATTCTTACGGTGACACAATTTTCCCGGACCCAAAGGAATGGCTGAGTTTTATAGGTGAATTCAGTGAATCCAGTGATTACAAATTCTACGCTAAAGCGCATCCAGGTTTTTGGGATTCAGATAAAATTCATTATGACAATTTTTTAAAAGAATTCCCAAACATTATAAAAATACCAAGTGGATATTCTAATTTGGAGTTGTTTAAACAAGGCATAAATGTCGTTCTAACAATTCATGGCACAATAGCGTTTGAAGCTGCCTATCAAGGTATTCTAGTTGTGAACGCATCTAGAATTTCACCACACATGAACTATAATTTTTCACTTACACCGAAGTCAATTGAAGATTACTATAAAATTCTTAAAGATCTGCCACAATTAATTGGGACCTGGAAGATTAATAAACACGAAATCGAGCACTTTTTTGATATCCATCACTTAAGAAAGAGTTTTCACCCGTTATTTGGAAATAAGATTCCAGATTTTTACCGATATATAGGGGGGTGGTCCGAACAATTCCTAAATCCAAAAGTCTTTGATTATTGGCTAAACGTTCAACCTAAAGTTGAACGTTTAGGTACTGAAAACAGAATCATTAATTTTTTGGAGAATAAAGAATACATGCTCTCAAGCATAGATACAAAATAATTGGTCGTATGAGAGAAAATTTATTAAGTGCAGGCTTTCTGCAATTACTTTTAAGTCACCAGTAGTAACTTTTGCTATTTGCAACAATATAGCTGTTATACTTAAGGTGTGTACGAAACTCATTGATTGATTAGTCTTGACATATAAGCCTCAACCTCATCTGGGTGACGAGGAAGGACGTTACTTAATATCTTGGCCCCTAACTCTGTTACTAAAATATCATCCTCAATTCGAACACCAATTCCTCGGTACTCCTCAGGAAATAATGTGTCATCTGGTTGAATATAAAAACCTGGCTCAACAGTTAAAATCATTCCTGGCTCCAAAACAGCATCTACATACTGCTCTTTTCTCGCGTGGGCACAATCATGAACATCAATACCTAAGTGATGGCCTGAGCCATGAAACTGCCATCTTCTATGTAAGCCATTTTCTTCCCGTAAAGATTCTTCCGCTGTCATTGGCAGTATGCCAAGCTCTTCTGCCCCCTTTGCAATCTCAACCATGCAGGCAGCGTGAAAATCTTTAAATCTAGCCCCAGGCTTAACAGCTGCAATTCCTGCTTGCTGGGCCTTATAAACAATCATATAAATCTTTCGTTGTGCCTCAGTAAATTTTCCATTTACCGGAAAGGTTCTAGTTATATCTGCGGTGTAGTGGGATTCAACCTCAACACCAGCATCAATTAAAATTAAATCTCCCGGTAACACATCACCATCATTTTTAATCCAATGCAAAACACAAGCATGAGCACCGGATGCGACAATGCTTGGATACCCATTGTCATTTCCCTCTAACCTTGCTCTGCCATAAAAGGCAGCCTCAATTATTCGCTCACCTCTTGGTACAGCAGTTGCTGCTGGAAAAACACGGACCATATCGGCAAAGCCTCGCACAGTTGCATCAACCGCTTTTTGCATCTCATCAATCTCATACTTGTCTTTAACCGCTCTCATAACTGAGATGTAATTTAAGAACTCTTTTTCATCTTCCGTATTTTCTTCAACCAGCTTATCAATTGCAGAGTCTTCACCACGGACCAGCAAGGTTTCTTTTTTATCCTTTAAAAACTCTTCAATTGATTCAATTTGCCTTACCGTAATTCCATATTTAGTTTCAGTCTCCTCCAGCGTCATTCTCCTACCAACCCAAAACTCACCATATCTTGTGTTATTATAAAACTCATTGTCATTTCGTGGTGACCTTGGGTGAATGAATAACAATGCCTCATGTCCTGATCCTGTTGGCTCCATTACAAACAAAGAATCTGGCACGCAATCTGATGCAATGATTCCAGTAAACCAACTAAAGGCAGAGTGTGCTCTAAATTGGTAATCAGAGTCATTACTTCTGACCTTTAATGATCCTGAAGGAAAAATTAATCTCTTACCCACATATTGTTTTGATAACTTATCTCTGCGTAGTTTTGTGTAGGCAATTGATGGGTGTGGTGTGATGCCAGTTAGTGGAGATTCTGCCCAACCTTGCTTCATAAACTCACTCATTGCATCAGCTACTGGAATGTCATGGGTTCTCACTTCAACACCTTTTTCATTATTGTTGCTACTACCTGAATTCATTTGATAAGCCTACCTAAGAGGCTTAAATTGGCTAGAGATGAGTAAACAGCGGTAATCTTGCACAGTTGGAGACGTCGCATAGCCCGGTCTAGTGCGCCTCACTGCTAATGAGGTTAACCCCTAAAGGGTTTCGGAGGTTCAAATCCTCTCGTCTCCGCCAGTATTAATAAGTTTGAAAGTGAAACTGGGGGAAAGTTGCCAACCTATAAAGTCGCAATAGTTGGAGCAGGCCCTGCTGGTTACTTCACTGCGCAAGCTTTTCAAAAAGCCCAGAAGGACGATCTCTCATTTGCAATTGACATGATTGAGCGGCTGCCAACACCTTGGGGGTTAGTAAGGAGTGGTGTTGCACCAGATCATCCAAAAATAAAAACAGTTTCAAAGGTATTTGAAAAGATTGCTAAGGAGCCAAACTTTAGATTATTTGCCAATGTTGAGTTGGGTAAAGATATATCTCTAAAGGATTTGAGGGATCAATATGATGTTGTAGTGCTTGCAACTGGCGCCTCTCAGGGGCGAAAACTAGGAATTCCAGGCGAAGAGTTAAAAAACTCACTCTCTGCTGCTGAGTTTGTTCCTTGGTATAACGCCCACCCGGATTTTGTTGATGTTGAGGTTGATCTATCTAGTGACACAGCCGTAGTAATTGGTGCTGGAAATGTGGCAATGGATGTGGCACGAATTTTAGCGATTGATCCAACTGAGCTTGATCCAACAGATGTGGCAGAGCATGCTCTTAAAAAATTAAAGCAAAGCAACATTCGTACAGTAATTATCTGTGGCAGACGAGGCCCAGAGCACGCCGCCTTCACCGCCCCTGAGCTTCGAGATCTTCCAAAACTTGAAAACACAGATGTCTTTATTGACCCAAAGCAAATTGAAGATGCGATTAAGCACATTGAAGAGATGGATGAGGTTGAGAAAGATTTGAGGAACAATATTGAGGCGATGAAGGCTATTGCAGAGCATGAGAAAAAAGGAGTTGCAAGAAAACTTGAGATAAAGTTTTTATCTACTCCTATTGAAATTAAAGGTAATGGCAAAGTAGAAGAGGTTGTGTTTCAGAAGAATAAAGTCGAAAACGGCAAAGTGGTTTCTGCCAATGATAGATTTTCAATTAAAACCGGATTAGTTGTTACAGCTATTGGTTATGACTCAATTGAATATCCTGGCGTAACGATTGAAAGTGGTCGGGTAAGAAATATTGCAGGGCATGTGGAGCACAATGTTTATGCAGTGGGTTGGGCAAAGCGCGGGCCAACTGGAGTAATTGGTACAAACAAGAGTGATTCAACTGATGTAGTTGATCTAATTATTGAAAATTTGAAAGAACCAAAGATCAGTGAAGGAATCACCGCATTATTAAAATCAGGGCACGAGGTAATTGATCAAACAGCATGGGAAAAAATAAATGCCTCAGAGGTTATTTCTGGTGAAATTGCTGGAAAACCACGAGTGAAAGAGGTGGATTGGAAGCAGTTAATAAGTTTGGGTAGGGCTTAATAAATCGCTAGACTTCCAATCGCTTAATACTTTGCGCCCGTAGCTCAACGGATAGAGCATCTGACTACGGATCAGAAGGTTTGGGGTTCGAATCCCTACGGGCGCACAATATGGTGTGATCGAGACTAAACTTTTATTTTGGCACTTTTTACAAAATTTTACTTATCGAAACTAATTCTAGGTATCAGGGTAGCCATTACTTATTACAAATTATGAATGCGCAACTAATCTCATTTATACGCAATCACTTTCAAAACTGCTCCTCTTCCAATCGAGATTGCACATATCTCAACTAAAAAACTGAATGGTAATAATAGTACTATCAATAAAAATTTAAAGGAAAACAAATTGAACTTATGATTATTTAAATCTTCAAATTTGAGAATATTCTTTAATCTATTATTGTTGCTCAAAATTGCAACTAACATTCCAAGGGGTCCAAACTTCAATGACCATGTGTTCAGAAATCTGAACTTTAAACCATTTTTACTCAACAAAATACTCAGAGACTTTTTAGTAAAATGATTGAAGTGATTCTTAGTATCCAATAAAAGCCAATTTTCTCTCGCAAGAATAGATTGCAATGCAAAAAAATTTGGTACTTCAAGAATTAGTTTACCATTTGATTTAAGTAAATTCTTACAATCTGAAATGAATAAATCTGGGTTATCTACATGTTCTAAATTGTGGAATGTTGTGATTAAGTCAAAAGTTCCAGGATTTTTTAACACAAAATTTGGGAATTCTTCGGAAACCAAGATTTTCAAACCCTTGTTTCGAGCGTCTTTTGCTGTTCGATTGTTCAATTCTGTTCCAACCGATTTCCATCCAAGCTTGCTGAAAAAATTTACAATCTCTCCTCTGCCACAACCGCAGTCTAAAAAAGCTCCACGCCACTTCTTTACTCTAGCTAAAATTGATAGGCATCGACCGTAATTAATAATTCTTAAAATTAATTCTCCGAAAAATCCAAATCTATGCATAGCTCCATCAAATTTAAAAATATCGCATTCATAATCTTTGTTAGTTTGTCCATGCCCACAAAACTTACAAAACAAAATCAAACTTCCACCCATATAACTTTCGAGCTTATGCTGGCTACAAATCCAACAAATAGTCTTTTTCATTTAAACCGACCGATAAAAACTATTTTTGGATTTAACCACCCAAAAAAATATTTTAAATACTTAGTATTCAACAATCTCACAATGCTATTTAAAAATCTATTTGCGGGCCCAATCAATATTCCATTGTATGCAATTGAATCTAATGTAATGTATTTCTCGAAAAATTCAACGTATGAGTTTAGTCGCATAAATCTAAGTAGACCCCTTTCATTCTTATCAAAAAGATGCATAAGGAAAATCGCCGGATTCTTAATATTTGGTTCAAATATAATGATCGGGTCATCCTTTTTAAATTTCATCGACAAAAACTCTAAATCACTTTTTGGATTTTCTAGATGATGAACCACATCGACCATGAGGCACGCATTAAATTCAATTTGCGCTTCAATACTTTTTGAGTGTGGATTAATTACATAAAAATTAGAATTATGTGTTTTGTTGATTGAAGCCTGCTTTATGAATTCTTCCGAAATGTCGACACCGGTAACTGAATTACAAAGTACAGACAATCGCTTAGTGAAAAATCCATTACCGCACCCATAATCCAACAGGTTGCTGTTAGGTTTTAATACTTGGCTCAAGATGGGGTCAAAATATTTTTCAACCATTTCTATTTGCCAAGTATTTTCGATTTTATATCGATTATCTACTCCGACAATCTTTCTGATTTTTCGGCCATTTAATAGGTCGTTGTAAAACTCAGCAGTTGATTTACTGTCTTGAGATATAAGCTTATTTATGAACTTAATAAATACCTCCAAAACTCTATAATATTTAAATTAGTCGTTTCTAAAACCGTATTTACCAATTCAATACTTACAAATTGTGCAGATAGGAAACTGCTTAATAGAATTAAACTATATTTTAAGTTTTTACGACTTTTAACCAATTTCTCTGGATTTTGAACCATTGAATCTGGAATAGAAATCTGCGAACCATAGTCTATTATCCAAGAGGCAACTACAATGGTAAAAATGAGAAATAAAGGATTGTATTTTATGCTAAAAATGCTTAGAAAGATGATAGTTAGATAAGCCGATAGGTTTGAGAAATAAAATAACCTGGATTCGTTATAAAATTTAAAAGATTTTCTATATTTGACAATAATTTCTTTATCGATTGTTTTGCTCAGCTGAATAAATTCCGACAACCTTTTAGCACCCATTAGAAAAGATCCAAGCAACCAAAAGCCTAAAATTAGGGTTATTGGCGGGCTCATCGATTTACTAATAGATACCCAGCCAAGGAGTAATCGAATCGGATTGTTGGCAGACTCACATACAACATCGAGATATGAAATATCCTTAAGACGAATAGGCTTAACATTGTAAAGAATTGCTAGAAATAAATAAGTTAAAATTAGGATAATTCCAACACTTGTAAACGAAATAAATACCAATGACAATAAGGCCCAAATAAGATAGACAATTCCTATGCTTAATACAGAGAAGGTTTCAAGAACATTAATTCTTTTGTTTTTTGTTGGATGAAATAAATCGGTCTTGGAATCCGCATATTCATTAAGAATATAATTAGCGGAAGATGCGAAGCAGGTTGACAAAAAAACCCAACCAAAATTTCTTAAAGTTCCAAAGTCAAAAAAATCCGAGCCCGTTAAATTAATTGCGAACAAGTAACCTGGAACTAAGAGTATATTTTTCGGCCAATGATCAATCCTTGACATTTTAATATAGGGATTGGAAAGCAAGCGATTGAACATGTGGTGTATTGTACACACATGGGGTGTTCAAACGATACAACAAGTAATTTAAAAGTTACGGTAATTGTACCTAGTGTTGTTTCACACGGATTAGATGTTCATACAGGCATACCATTCATGCCACATATGGCTGCATATTTAGCTTCATCTCTTCGAGAAGCTAAATATCAGGTTAGAGTAATCGATTGCTTTGGTGAAGAATTTAGTCGAGTTGAAAAAATTGGTGACTTTTATTTTTTCGGTCTAAATAACAAAACAATTACAGAGAGAATAGAAAAAGATTGTAAACTAGTTTTTGTTTACTGTAGAACAATAGAAGATCTAGTATCAACTCAATTAATCTGCGAATACCTGAGAATTAATCGTCCAGAAATAAAAATCATTTTGTTTGAAAACATTCAAACCGTTAATTCTTTTTCGCTAAAGGAGATCGCAAGAGATTTAATCCCAAGCTATGCTGACATCGCAATTATGGGCGAACCAGAACTTCGGGCTCGTCACTTGGCTGAATGTGCCATTAATGCAGAAAGAAAAAAAATGCAAGAAATTGAAGGTATAGCTTATTTTGATGATAACAAAAATGAAGTTGTTTTTACGAAAAAAGAACCCTTTAATAATAATCTTGATGAAATCCCTTTTCCGGCGTGGGACTTATTCAATTTAAACGGATATTGGGATGCGAGGTTTGCTCACGCTCCTGTAAAGAAATTTACGAAATTCTTACCCTTGTTAACATCGAGAGGGTGTCCCTATCGTTGCACTTTTTGTGTGTCACCTGCCATCAATCCTACTTGGCGCACACGCACGGCAGAGAACGTGGTTGATGAGATTAATTTCTTCAGGAAGAATTATGGAATTACAGATTTTCATGTTTCCGATCTCGACCCAACAATTTCAGACGTCCGCATTCAATCAATTAGCAAACTAATAGTTGCCAATAAATTAGATATAACATGGAAAATTGCACAAGGGACGAAAATTGAAACTATCAAATCAAGAGAAACTTTGAGTCTAATGCAAAGTTCGGGTTGCACATTTTTTTCATTTTCACCAGAAACTGGCTCGCAAAGGTTGCTCAAAATTATGAACAAAAGATTTGATAAAAAGCATGCAAATGACCTGCTAAAGCATATGAATAAGATCGGGATTAGAACTCAGGCATGTTTTATTGCAGGTGTGCCTGGCGAAAATTGGCTGGACAGGTTAAAAACTTTGGCGTATGTAACAAAACTTGTGTACCTTGGAGTAGACGAAATTGCAATGACTATTTTTACTCCAATCCCGGGAGCCGAATTATCTGAAAGTTTAAATGGCTTTGTGCATTATTCAGAACTTTCTCACTCACCTAGATGGCGAAGGGATTATTTCATGATAAATTTTTTCCGTAATTTCACTTACATTCTGTTCTTCTCGTTAAAGTTGACAAAACCAAGAAAAGTTATAAGAGAAATACGGTCAATAAAGGCACAAAACTTTGAAACCAAAATGGAAATGTCGTTATATAAGTTCATTAGAATTCGGAGTTTGGCAAAGAAATCTCTGGAGAGTCGATCTTGATTAATCTTAGGTCTTTTACTCTTAATTTAGAAATTAAATAGTATTTTAATCGTGAGTTGGTAACTAAAATTGAGGTGTTTGCCTCCTTCCAAACAACCGCATCTCTGTAGGCGTCAGCAATATAAATCCAATTACTTGCACCTAATTCTTGTTTTATATAAATTAACTTATTTTTAAACTTCATTTTTGGATGATCTTGACTACTACCAATTGATTTGTCAAAAATGTTAAGTCTTCTAGAAATGGCATCTACTATTTTCTGATTTGATCCTGAAAGCAAATAAATTGTGTGGCCATCTTTTTTCATTACATTTATGTAATTAACAACAGCTAAATTTATTGGATATTCAATTATATTCCAATCTACATGATTTAGTAAATAATTCTTGAATTGCTTTTTACCTTTCATAAAGTTTTTAAAGACGTCTATTTTTGGTTGATTTAGTAAAACTAGCTTAAGTGCATGTAATGTTGTGTCGAAAGGTATTAGAGTTCTGTCTAAATCAACGATTACCATCATAAATATACTTTGCTTTTGTATTTAAGAATTATTCTGTAAAAAACAAATGTGCCCCAAGTAAAAAGCGTAATTAAGAAACAGCTAAACACAAAATCTTTATAATTCATATTTTGCGGAGCATCTTGAATGAACTTGATTGCGCTAGGATTCTCTATTCTATGTCTGATAAACCAACTGTTAGTTGATACCAGCAAATTTATATAGGTAGTTATAATTACGAAGAAGACAAAATACTTTTTACGGTACAAGCCTTTGAGTAGACTAGGAAACTTATGGCAAGTAAAAAGCCATACAAGAAATAAAATATAAATCATCATTCTATAAGGAACTCTGTCGACTGCAACTATTTGTATTATATTTGAAAGCGCAAGAAACATTAGGCGATAAATCAATGAAAGAGAGATCAAGAATACTGGAATTAAGTATAAATTCTTCGATGCAAACTTAATTACACTGTTTCTAAATTTCCAAACAGCAAGGAAGCAAAAAAATGTGGGAATCAAACCTATATAAAGCGTCCATTCCCAACCCTCTAGTACTATTGCTCTCTCGTAGTCCACCAAAGCGATGAAAAGATGAAATGGGATCCCGATCATTTCTCTAAAAATTTCAAATTCATTAGATTGAACTGGTAAATCGAAATATCTCTCAATGAAATGGAATCCATATCCTTCATAGACAGAACGTTCTGATCCCGTATATATATTGAAAAAAATAATTGGCAAAATTTGTATTGCCGATGCTAAAATCGAAATCAATAAAGTTAAAATTGACATCAATATTTTTTTTGGATTGAATATGCTTATAAATAATCCAATTAAACACATTTGGAAGTAAACGTGGGTGCTGCCGAGTAATTCAATAAATCCTAAAAAAAAACCTAAACTCAGGTAGCTATAAAAAGAACCTGTTGATCTGATTAAATGAATGTGATAAAAAAACCCTGGAATTAAGTAATAACCTAATAATTGAATATGGCCTTCAGAAATTCTAGCAACTAGAGGCCCACAATTTAGCCATACAATTGCAAAAAGAATTATTTGAATATTATCGAATTTCAAGATCTTTGCTAGTTTCAAAATGTAATAAATTGCAATTGACGCCACGAATAAAAAGTGAAAAATGAATACGAGATTCTCAGGCATAAACTTAAACAGTACTATGTTTGGAGCTAGTATCTGTAGGCCATTTGAATAACCTAAGTTCCCAAACAATGAATCTAAATTTGTTGGATCAACGAAACTTACATTAGCAATTAAATCAAAATCCGAAATTCTATTTTTTGATATACTCATCAATTGTCTAGCTAAGTACCAATCTCCAGAAAGTACATTTTTTATTACAATTCTATTGACATTAATTATCTGGGGAATGATTGAGATAAAAATCAGTAATACAACCATAATTTTTTCACTAAATAATCTATCAAAATTTTGATAATAAAATTTTCTTTTTAAAACAAAATCAAAACGCTTTAAGCCCTTAATTATTCTCAATTTTGAGCTCCGATTAATTTGTGCAATTCGTTTTCATCCCAAACATCCACTTCTAAAACCATCATTCCATTTTCAATTGGACTAATACTTAAGCCACCGACTGTAACCTTATTTTCAGTCGCAGATTGGCTCAGGTACTCATTTTAACATATTTCAGTTAAGCCCTATTTAGTTAAAATTGTAGTGCCTCCAGAAATGATATCTTCAATTGAAAAGTGAATATCTGGAAATGTCTAACGCCACTTACGCCATTGCAATTCAAATGATTATCGTTCTCCTTCAAACTTTGGATGATTGCCAGTGGTGCCTTCTGCTATAAATCTATCAATCGCAGATTCATCACCTTGACTCCAAATCTGCTCAAAAAATCTCTCACCAGTTGCTTGGTTTTATAAATCGAACATAAATTTAACTTTATTGGTCATTTCAATCGTTTGCTTTAAACTTGCTAGGTGGGTTTAGAAATTAACATTCGTCCGCTGCGTACTATTGAGGAGCAAACAATGGGCCGTGCGGTTTTTGACAATACCTGGACAATGGATGCTGGGACAGAGATAACTTCAAATTTATTGCAAGCCATGGTTCACAGTGGTTGCTACCTTTCCGGCGCATTTAAAAATGACAACATTGTTGGTGCAGCATTTGCATTCTCTGCAACAAATGATGGTTTGCATCTTCATTCGCACATGACTGCGGTTTTGCCAGAGTTTCGAGACAAAGGTATTGGTTACGCTTTAAAAATTGATCAATGGAACTGGGCAAAGAAAAACAATTACTCTTATATTTCTTGGACCTTTGACCCATTGGTAAGCAGAAATGCAAAATTAAATATTGCAAAGCTTGGTGTTGATATTTCAGCTTACTTTCCCAATTTCTATGGTGTTATGCCTGATGCGCTAAATGCAGGGGATGAATCAGATCGCTTGATGGTTTTATGGCGCACAGATATAGGTGCACCAAAGGCAAGACAGTTAATTACTCACCCAAAACCAGATGATATTCTGATTTCAATTCCAGAAGATATTGTTGCAATTCGATCTAAGAATCAAAGTGAGAATATGAAATGGCGTAGGCAGGTAAGAGAGCAATTCCTGGCTGCTTTTGAGAAAAATGGCAAAGTAGTTGGCTTTTCAACAAACAATGAATATGTTGTGCGGATATGAGAATAAAAGAGGCTGAGTTAAGGATTATTCAACTACCACTAGTGCGGCCATTTAGAACCTCTTTTGGCACTCAAACCTCACGCCAAGTTTTAATGGTAAAGGTAGTAAATGAGAATGGCACAATTGGCTGGGCCGAGTGTGTGGCAATGTCTGAACCCCTTTACTCACCTGAATACACATATGCCTGTATTGATCTAATAAAGAGATTTTTACTTCCTGCATTAAAAAAGGTTGGGGATTTTAAAGCTGAAGAGGTTGCCACCATTTTAAAACCCTTCTTAGGTGGACAGATGGCAAAAGCTGCTCTTGAAACGGCAATTTTAGATGCGCAGTTAAGAGATGAGAAAAGATCACTTGCTGCATACCTTGGTGCGACTAAGAGTAGGGTCGAATGTGGTGTATCGGTTGGAATTGCAAATAATCTAGATTCGTTAGTTGAAGAGGTCAGATCCTATGTGGATGCTGGATATCGAAGAATCAAGTTAAAGATTGAACCAGGTTGGGATATAGAAGCGGTTAAAACTATTCGAAAGATCTGGCCAGAGATTCCATTACAAGTTGATGCAAACCAGGCTTATTCAAGAGGTGATGGCAAACACTTAGCGCAGCTAGATGAATTCAATTTGTTGTTAATTGAGCAACCATTAGATGAGCATGACATTTTAGGACACGCACTCCTTGCTAAGGAGGTTAAGACACCTATCTGCCTTGACGAATCAATCATCTCCTTGCAATCCGCTCAAGATGCGTTAGGGCTAAAGGCTACAACAGTTATCAACATCAAGCCTGGCAGAGTTGGTGGTTATTTAGAGTCGGTAAAGATTCATGATTTGTGTTTTAAAAGTAAGATCCCAGTTTGGTGCGGTGGAATGTTAGAGACTGGTATTGGCAGAGCCGCTAACTTAGCTCTGGCCGCCTTACCTGGTTTCAAATTGCCGGGAGATACATCAGCCTCTGCACGGTATTTTAAGCAGGATATAACAACACCATTTGTAATGGAAGACGGTTATATAACTGTGCCAACAGGGGACGGCATAGGGGTCACTCCTGATATGGAGTTTTTAGATTCAATTACTACCTTTAGTGAAGTAATTAAGTAATTTGGATACCAGGCAGGTTTTAGCTCAGCCATATGTAAAAAGATTATTTGTTGCTCGTTTTATCTCTAACTTTGGTAATGGTATGGGGCCAATCGCCTTAGCCTTTGGCATATTAGCTCTCCCCAATGGCTCAGCTAACTTACTGGGCTTGGTTTTAGGAACCACCACAGTAGTTTTCCTACTGATGGCACCCTTTGGGGGTGTGATCGCTGATAAGTATGGTCGGGCAAGGATGGTTGGAGTTACTGACTT